>JAESFU010000065.1_pt1 | contig 223481 bp, 208 predicted proteins | sample 9269461 | NCBI WGS metagenome assembly JAESFU01 (sample SAMN14502556, study PRJNA617107) | algae metagenome | isolation source: Stenomitos rutilans HA7619-LM2 and co-occurring heterotrophs from cave walls | place: USA: Waikapalae cave, Hawaii | collected 2009-07-28 | reverse complement strand
GAAGGCGGGTGAACACCTCTCCCATTTCGAACAGAGCCGTTAAGCCCCGTACTGCCGATGGTACTGCTGTCACAAGCGGGAGAGTAGGAAGGTGCCACCTGATGAAATCAAGCAAAAGCCGACCCCACAAGGGCGGCTTTTTGTTTTATAGCTTGTAGATGAGTAGAGAAGAACAAGTCTCGGTTTTTCTTACATTAGTTCTCTATATTAACTCTACTCATTCAATGGCTATCTTCAAACTACAAATAAATGGGCGTGCTTATCAGGCTGCCGTTGACTCCGATACGCCCCTGTTATGGGTTCTCCGCGATCATCTTGGATTAGTTGGTACTAAATATGGCTGTGGAATCGCGCAGTGTGGTGCCTGCACCATTCACTTAAATGGCGAAGCCACGCGCTCCTGCGTGCTGCCTGTATCTGCCATCGGTAAATCGAAAGTGACGACTATTGAAGGCTTATCAGCTAATGGAACACATCCTGTTCAGCAAGCCTGGGATAGGGTTGATGTGGCTCAATGTGGGTATTGTCAGGCTGGCCAGATCATGACGGCGGCTGCGCTACTCAAACGTAATCCGAAACCTACCCAGGCTGAAATTGATGAAGCCATGACGGGTAACCTCTGCCGATGTGGAACCTATCACCGGATTCGCGAAGCAGTGAAAGTAGCCGCAGAGACTACAGCCGCTACGCCTGTTCCTTCTAAAACGTCAAAAACGAAATAATCATGCAGACGATAGGCACTACCAAGCGAAGAGATTTCCTGAAAGTAGCCGCCTTGACGGGTGGTGGCCTGGTCGTAGGCTTTAACTGGAATGAAGCTGAGGCCGCTACATCGGCTGTTAAGACGGCAGTAATTTCCGGCGTTGATTTTAATAGCTATCTGTCCATTAATCCGCAGGGTATTATCACAATCCTGTCGCCGAATCCTGAAGTTGGGCAAGGCATTAAGACGGCCTTTCCTATTATCGTGGCTGAGGAATTGGACGCCGATTGGACAAAAGTTGTTGTGGAGCAGGCTCCGTTAGATACGAAAAAATTTGAACGACAGGTAGCAGGCGGGAGCGGCTCAATCCCGCACTCCTGGAAGCGGCTGCGTGTGGCTGGGGCCACTGCCCGACAGATGTTGCTGGAGGCAGCCGCTAAACGGTGGAACGTACTGGTTGCCGAATGCACAACGGCTAAAGGTGTCATGATGCACAAGGCGAGCAATCGGCAGTTGACCTATGGCGAACTGGCTACGGAAGCTGCTCAATTGCCCGTGCCAACAGATGTAAAACTAAAAGAGGTAAACGATTTTAAACTGATTGGGAGTACAATTAAAAACGTTGATAACCCCAAAATTATAACGGGTAAACCGCTGTTCGGCCTGGATTTTTACCGGGAGGGCATGTTGTTTGCTATGTTGCAGCGACCAGCTTTTGGCTACAAACTAAAATCGCTGGACGCTACAGCGGCAAAATCTATGTCGGGGATTGTGGATGTCGTGATGTTTGACAATAACGTGGCGGTTGTCGGGAAATCGACTTGGCAGGTGAAAAAGGCAAAAGATAGATTGAAAATCGAGTGGGAGAAAGCTGATGCCTTAGAAAGCACCGCCGATCATAATCGATTATTTAAAGAGTTGCTGGATAGTGGAACGGCAACCGTTCGCCGAAAAGATGGTGATGTAGATACGGCTTTTAAAAATGCTGATAAAGTCGTTAAAGCCGAATATCAATGTCCATTTCTGCCGCATAACCCCCTCGAACCCATGAATTTCTTCGCGCATGTTCGCGCCGATGGAGTTGAACTGGTGGGGCCAACGCAAACGCCTGAGCTGGCTCGGAACGAAACGGCTAAATTGCTGGGCATTTCGCCCGATAAAGTAACGGTGCAACTTACCCGGATGGGAGGTGGCTTTGGCCGACGGCTTAAAGCCGATTACGTAGTTGAAGCCGTGCAGGTATCTAAATTAGTGAATGCACCAGTCAAACTGATCTGGACGCGCGAGGACGACATGATGGGAGGAAGCTACCGTCCGGCTGTACGCTATCGGTTCGAAGCTGCCTTAGATGCCCAGAATAATCTAATCGGGTACAAGCTTCGTGGCGTTAGCATCAATGCTGGTAACGCCACACGCGAGGACAATTTTCCATCAGGTGCTGTCGATAATCTGTTGATTGATAGCGTCGATCACAAGTCGCCTATCACAACGGGTCCCTGGCGTGCGCCTATTACAAACTTTCTGGCTTTTGCCGAACAATCCTTTTTGGACGAGGTCGCACAGGCCGCCGGTAAAGACCCTGTGCAGTTTCGGCTGGAATTATTGGATAAAGCTAAACAGAAGCCGGTTGGTGCCATTAAATATGACATCGACCGGATGAAAGGCGTCATCAATTTGGCCGCTGAAAAATCGGATTGGGGGAAAAAGAAAGGCGCGGATGGAAAGCCTGTTGCTCAGGGATTTAGCGTTTATTTTTCGCACCGGTCCTACGTGGCTCAGGTAGGTGAAGTAGTGATGCAGAAAGGTAAACCTGTGTTGCAAAAAGTATATTCTGCGGCCGATTGTGGGGTTGTGGTTAACCAAAGTGGCGCGCAGCAGCAGGTTCGCGGGTGCGTTGTCGATGGTATTGGCCATGCTATGTATGGAAAAATTACCTTTAAGGAGGGGGTGCCAGAGCAGAAGAATTTTAATGAATACCGGCTTATTCGGTTGAATGAAATCCCGGAGGTGGAGGTGCATTTTGTTCAGAACGCCATTGACCCAACCGGCTTGGGTGAACCCTCTTTACCACCCGCCGGAGCCGCCGTTGCCAACGCCATTTTTAAAGCTACCGGCAAGCGACTACGTAGCCAGCCATTTGTGGAACAGGATGAATTTAAGGGTGTATCATAGTTAATGAATAAGGATAATGCTTCGGTAATAGGCATCAACTATTCATTGTCCATTATTCATTAACCCGGACGCCACAAAATCAAAAAACCATGTATGTTGAGCGAAATATATTTTATCTGAAATTTGGTAGTGCGCGACCTGCCATCGACATGTGGAAAACGTATTTACAACGGGTGCATGAGCGAAACAACAAGATTTTCGCCCGTTTACTCACCGATGTGTCTGGCGATGGCTACACCCTTATTCTGGAATTGTCGTATGAAACATTTGCTGAAGCAGAACCTGCTCAGTGCCGCCTTATACACGAAACAGACTGGAAGGACTTTTATCAGCAATTTATTCCCCTATGCGAACGATCAGAACGGACCTATTATAGGTTACAGATGGCTTTTTAATAGTATACCTTTAGTCCTCACTTCTAAATCCTTATCTTATGTATGCGCGCGTTATTCAATTCTCCCTAAAAGCAGAAAGTATTACTGAAGCGATTGATTACTTCCAGAACTCTGTAGGCCCAGCGCTAAAGGAAATGGACGGGTTTAAGAATAGTCGTATGTTAACCAATCCATCCACCAACAAAGGGTTGATGGTAACGCTCTGGGAATCCGAAGCGCATCGTCAGGGGGCTGAAACCAGTGGTTTCCTGCAGGATGTTCTTCAAAAAATGGGCGGTTACTTCGCTGGCCCGCCCACAATTGATTATTACGAAGTCAATGTGCAGGTAGCTTAGGCACAAACAATAAAGCCCGGCTGGCGAATCCGGGCTTTATTGTTTTCGTCGGTTTACTTTCTTATTGCATGGCAATAACGCGGGTCGACTGCTGCACGGGAGTAGTCGATACACTGAGTTGTTTGCGGATGCTGCCCTCGCTCGATTTCACTTCTAATTCGTACTTACCGTCAGTAAGTTCGGCTACATCTAACCGCACGGCATATTTCGACTCGTTCTTCCCGATCTGCTGGCGATAGAGCACTTCATTGTTTTTATCACGCAGCAAGATAACCACCGGCATATCGGTCTTTTTCTGGACGGCTACCCGAATCTGGTTGTTAGCCGTAACAAATGCACTGGCATCGAACGACAGCGTTTTGGGAGTGGTTGGGTTGGTTAAGGTAGAGGCACTCAACAAAACGGAGGCAGCAACTTTACTCAATAGTGAAAACATGGCAGTGTGTGTTTAGTGTTTAAAAGAAGTTTGTTTACTGTTCGCTTTATATAAGCCAAAGAGCGTGCCATGTTTTATTACATATTGATTATCAATGATTTAACATAAAATATAAACTTTATTTTTGTCCGTAACTGGACATTCCTTGTTCAGTTGCGGACAAAAGCAATGCGTAGTTTTTCCGCCCGGCTTCTGAACAACAGCCGGTCCACGCTGTTTTGTCGACACACAATTGTCAAGGCTATAAGCAGGGATTTTCTAAAAAATTAATCAGGATGATTCTATTGTTATTCCGGGATGTGCTGCCGCCGTTAATCTGGGATGCATTATAAACTTATGAAACAAGCGAAGTATTTTTGCTTCGCTTGTTTTGTTATAAACGGTCATCTGATTTTATAAATTAATTATGTCAAATACGTCTAATACCCTGCGAGTACTTGTTGTTGGCTGTGGTAATATGGGAGCCTCACACGCCATTGCCTATAAAACCATCGGCGGATTCGAGATTTGCGGGATTGTGTCAACCGGCAACAGTAAAGTCGTTTTAAATGAGCGGCTGGGCGGTGGTTATACCCTCTACGATGATTATGCAACTGCTCTCCGGGTAACAAAGCCCGATGCCGTCTGCATTTCAACCTATCCCGACACGCACGAAACATTTGCGCTGATGGCGTTTGAGCAGGGATGCCATGTGTTTATGGAAAAACCCATTGCCGATACTGTTGAAGGGGCAAAACGAGTGATGGCGGCTGCCCAGGAAGCCGGAAAAAAATTAGTGGTGGGCTACATTCTGCGGCACCATCCGTCGTGGGAGAAATTTGTGGAAGTGGCGCAAAGCTTAGGAAAACCGTTGGTGATGCGGATGAACCTCAACCAGCAAAGCCACGGCACGATGTGGACCGTTCACCGGAATCTGATGAAAAGTCTCAGTCCGATTGTCGATTGTGGCGTACATTATATTGACGTAATGTGCCAGATGACCCGCTCCAAACCGTTGCAAGTCAACGCGATTGGTGCCCGGCTTACCAACGATATTCCTGCCGATAATTACAACTATGGTCAGTTACAAATTCGGTTTGAAGACGGTTCTGTAGGCTGGTACGAAGCTGGTTGGGGGCCAATGATGAGCGAAACGGCCTTTTTCGTGAAAGACGTGATTGGGCCGGAAGGTTGCGTGTCCATTGTGGCGAAGAATGCCGGAGCCAGCGGAAAGTCGGATAATGTCGACTCGCATACAAAAACGGAATCACTGCGGGTACACCGGGCCGCGTTAGATGCTAACGATCAATTTGTAGAAACGGATACCTGGATTGACATGCAGGACGAACCCGATCATCAGGAACTATGCAACCGCGAACAACGCTATTTCCTGCGGGCTATCCAGGAAAACCTCGATCTGACTGATCATATGCAGGACGCCGTAAATAGCCTCCAAATTGCTTTCGCCTGCGATGAATCTGTGCGGACAGGACAGCCAGTTCTGCTCTGAATGAAAAGAGCTATAACGCAGAGATACACCGAGTAAAAGGAGATGCACAGAGTTTTCAAATCCTCTGTGCATCTCCTTTTACTCGGTGTATCTCTGCGTAACAATTTTTTATTTTATCCTACACATACCGTTCTGTGATATGCCACGCTTGTTCAGCCGTTTCAACGAGTAACGGATGGCGTGGCTGGCTTAGAGCCGTTTCCAACTCAGCAATGGTGTCTTTGAAGAGTAGATTCACCGGAATTTCGTGTGATTCCAGTTTGCTTTTGATGTACATCAGAGACGGGCGCACTGTGCCGGAGGCTGCCAATTTATGATATTGTTCTTTGGCTGCTGTTAATTCTTCATCGCTGTTCCCAAACGAGATAACGCGCTCCGGCAAGGGGTTGGCTTTGCGATTGGCTAACTGAGCATCGAGGTCAGCGAGCAGACGTTTGAGATGGAACGTGTCTTTTCCCGTGCGAATGCGTTCGCGGAGGGATTGTCGAATTAGATAGGTTAGCGAATTAGCCAGATTCAGGCCGATTTCGGCCATTTGTTTGAAAATCAGCGACGAGGGCGACATACCCGGAATGGTATTGGGGTCGTGGAGCAGAACGTCGCCCGCCGGAGTCAGGAAACCGTCAATCCGGGCATACACGTTGATACCCAAACGAGTAAAAACATCGGCAACCGCCAATTGAATCTTTCGATTATTCTCTAAACTCGTCTCAACCGGAATTCGCTTCTTCGTGGTATTGAGTTTGTACTTCGACTCAAAATCGAAGCTCGTTACGTTGTAAATCTCCGTTGGGGGCAGGGCAATGGCGATCTGGTCATCGTCCTGAATAACCCCACATGAGAATTCCTGCCCGCTAATAAATTCCTCAAATAGCACCTCATCTTCAGCATTTAGCGAAGCCAGCGTAATAATGGAGCCAGCTTGCTTCGTTAGCGTGTCTAATCTGTCAACAAAGTCTTTTGGGTGGTTTATCACTTCGCCGGTTTGCTCAATAACTACCGGAAAACTGATGCCTGAGTCTAAGCTGACCATTTTCTGGGCCAGCTCGCGTTTTTCATCAGTGGATAAATCAGTCCATTCGCTTAGTTTGCTCCAGCCGTCAGGTTGAATGCTCATCGTGAAAAAGCACTGCTCTACGGCCCGGCAAAACTGGGTCAGATCGGCTTCGCGTACGATGGCTACGCCAATGGATGAGCCTTGATGCGGAGCTTTCACAACGATTGGCAGGCCCAGGTGCTCGGTCAGCGATTGGAAAAACTGCGCTTTGTCGGCCTGTTCGTAAGCATCGCGACTAATAGTGGCTGTTTTCTTTTGTTGACCGTTAGCCAGCGCAATCAGTTCGTTTTGCAGAATTTTGTTGATGCCTACCGCCGACCCAACCAAGCCTGGCCCCGTATAGGGCATTTTGTACCATTCCAGTAGCCCCTGAATGGCTCCGTCTTCACAATCGGGGCCGTGCATGGCCAGAAACGCCATGTCGAAATGATCGCGGAACTGTTCGGGTCGAAGTTCGGGAAGAGCTTTGTTAAGTGCATCGGCATTGAGCGATTCATCATAGACTGAAAAACCGGATTCGTCTTGCGGCAACGCTTCCCGAAGGGATGGGAATTGCAGGAAATCGGGCGAAACAAGCCGGAATCGACCTCGCCCATCCACAAATACCAGAACCGGCTCAAATAAGCCCTTGTCTAAATTTGCCAACGCTGTGCGGCCACCCGCAAACGACACCTCGCGCTCCCGCGCTGGCCCACCAAAGAAAATGCCTATTTTCACTGAACAGAGGGATAAATTACGAGTGCAAAGAAACAAAAAAACGCCCGATTTGGGCGTTTCAATGGATTGGTGATTTCGGGGCGTAGCTTTATAAAGGTTTAACAATAGTTGCTCCTGGAGGTAGAGAAGATTTTAAAGCCTTAAGTAGATTAGGTATAGTTGACTTTAAAATTGGATAGGCATTTGTGTACGTATCCAGAACAATAACAGGAGTTGGGTATCTGGTGAGATTCTGTTGAAATCGCAGATTTTTGTCACACGTTATCAGTGCATCGAAATTGAAGGCGATTAAAAATTGAAGTACATCTTCGTCCTCATTGCCATTCTGTCGTAATTCCCGAACGGTATACACATCATAGCCCTGTAAATCCTGTTTTAATTTTCTGGGAACATTCTCGTCAAGCAACAGCCTCATATATGGAGTTGAGGTTGGTAGCTGTCAATAAGCGTTCGGCTATTTTCAGTGTGGCAACGACCTGCTCTTTCGATACCGTTGGAAAATCATCTAAAAAATCATCGACTGAAATGCCTAATTCCAAGTGGTCAAATAGCGATTGAACCGGCACTCGCGTTCCTTTGAACACAGGTGTGCCTCCCATAACTTTTGGACTAATTGAAATAACATCAGGCAGCATAACAAGAATAATTTAAAACGCGGGCGTAAGATTCACAGCTTCCACTTTCGTGATTTCAGGAACAGCCCGCAGGATGGCTTCCTCCAAACCACCTTTAAAGGTCATGGCCGACATGGGGCACGAGCCGCACGAGCCGATGAGTTCAAGCCGGACGGTTTTGTCTTCGGTCACTTCCAGTACTTTAACGTTGCCCCCATCCGCAGCCAGATAAGGCCGCATACTGTCGAGCGCCCGTTCTATTTTTGTGATCAGTTGGTCGTTGGTAACTACCGTTTCCATTGAAAGATTGATTTACGGTAAATTTATACGTTCTATGTGATTTATGCAACCTGAACACGCTCCGTGCGGTCGATGGTTGCATTACGGATGGCCACTTGCTGAGCCAGGGCCTCGGCTGTTGCACGGAACGCTTCGCTGGCAACGGGTTCGCCGATACTGATAGCTGGTCGGCCTTCGTCGCCCGCTTCGCGAATGCTCTGTACGAGTGGAATCTGCCCCAGCATGGGCACGTCGAACTGGTCGGCGAGGAGTTGCCCACCGCCCTTGCCAAAAATGTAGTATTGATGGTCGGGAAGTTCGGCAGGCGTGAACCAGGACATATTTTCAATAACGCCCAACACCGGCACATTTATCTGCGGTTGACGAAACATCGACAGGCCTTTTGTCGCATCGGCCAGCGCCACTTTCTGGGGCGTGGTCACGATAATGGCTCCCGTTACGGGCACGGTTTGCACTAAGGTCAGGTGAATATCACCCGTTCCTGGCGGTAAGTCGATGAGCAGGTAATCCAACTCGCCCCAGTCGGCATCCGAGAAAAACTGCTGCAAGGCTCGTCCGGCCATCGTGCCCCGCCAGATAATGGCCTGTTGAGGGTCAACTAAAAAGCCCATCGACAGCATCTTAATCCCAAATTGCTGGACAGGCTCCATTTTGGTCTGTCCGTCAACCTGAAAAATGCGTGGCTGGATGTTCTCGGCCCCGAACATCGTTGGCATGGATGGCCCGTAAATGTCGGCATCAATGATTCCCACTTTCGCGCCCGATTTGTGCAACGCGATGGCTAAGTTTGCTGTAACGGTCGATTTCCCAACTCCGCCCTTCCCCGACGACACGGCAATGATGTTTTTCACGCCCGGAAGCGTAGGCGCATTTATCCGCGTGGAAGTCACATCGGAAGTCATATCGACCGTCACCTGAATGTCAGCACCAATATGTGTATGAATGGCATCTTCGCAGCGTTTGCGAATAACTTCCTTGAGCGGGCAGGCCGGTGTGGTAAGTACGACCGTAAACCGAACGGACTCAATGCCCAGCGTCACATCCTTCACCATGTTAAGCGAAACAATGTCGCGCTTTAAATCAGGTTCTTCAACGGTGCTCAGCGCCCGCAAAACGGCTTCTTTATTTAATCGGTAATCAGACACGTAAATGAATGATGAATGATGAATGATGAATGGACTGGTAATGATGTTATTATTTGTCGAACTATACCTTATCCATTATACATTTTTCTAAACGCCCTCTTACCTCTGCCAGTTCCGCCGAAACGTTGATCCGTTTTGATAGTGTTTCTAATTGGGACAGCAATTTGGTCAGAAACTGCTGATGAGCCGGGCTGTTATCGCCGTAAAGTGGGCGATGGGCCAGCGATTTGCTGACTTGCGTCCACTCGGCAATAAAGCTGCGAAGTTCGGTATCAAACGCGCTTTCGGCAAACTTCCTGAAAATATAGTCGTGCGCCTGAGCGTTCGGGTGAATCAGGTCGGCTTCATAGAAGCGATAGTCGCGCAGGTCGTCCATCATCAATTCATAGGCCGGGAAATACGTAATCCAGTCGTTCCAGACTGTCAGCTCATAGGCAAGTACCCGAAGGGTGGATTTACTAACGCTGTTGAGTGGCAGCGTGTCGCGGGTGTGCCGAACCGGGCTAACCGTTAACAGAACCTTTAGTTTCGGGTTGGCTCGATGCAGTTTTTTCAGCAACCGGGTTAAGTCGTCGCGAAGGTGGTCGATCTGATAGAGGTATTTCTCAAATAATGACCCCGGCATTTTATGGCAGTTCGCGACTACCTGGCCCGTTTCAATATGCCGGTACACAACGGCTGAACCGAGCGTGAGGAGCAGAAAGTCGGCGTTGCGGATCGCTTCGGCAACGTCCCGTAAGCGAATTGTCAGTTTATCGCGAAGTTCATCCTGGCTATTGGCCCAGAGCGACGAATGGAAATCATAGTGAAACCAGATGCCATCGCGCTCGACATACAAATTTTCATCGGGTACGTTTCCCGACAACGCCATAGTCAACAGTTTCGCAATCGAAACTGGGTTGAAAATCGTGCCGAATGGATTGTTCAGCACGGTCAGTTTATGGTCGGCTAATCGTTGCCCCATGACCTCGGCAAAACAGGAGCCAAGAGTCACAAGCTGGCTGTTCAGGCCAATGCGATGGGGGAGTGGTTCGGGCGAAAATTCGGTATGAAACTGCATACTGTATCAACAAAAAAACGGACTATTTAGGTCCGTTGTGGCAAAGAAATATGGCGGCTAATTACCTGACTATTAGCGCATAGGAATATCTTTCTAGCTGGAAAAACTGATCTGTAGATTGACCTGAGAAATGTGTGATTGCCAAGGAAAACACAAATAAAAAACCGACCGGTCGTACTGAAACGCACCGGTCGGTTTGCCTGAAGTCAGAGTAGCTTATTCAGCCGAAACAACGTCAAATTTCACTTTGTGCTTCACATCTTTGTGAAGGTCCAGCGAAGCCTCGTAGGTACCGAGGGTCTTCACATCTTCAACCGTAATTTTCTTCCGGTCGATGTCGAAACCTTTCTCACGAAGGGCTTCAGCCACCTGCGTATTGGTCACGCGACCGAAGATTTTGCCGCTGTCGCCTGCTTTCGCTGGAATAGTGAGCGTCATGTCGCCGATGCCATCGGCAATAGCCTGCGCGTCGTTCTTGATTTTTTCGGCTTTGTGAGCCGCCTGACGAATGTTTTCGGCAACGATCTTCTTGTTCGAGTCGGTTGCCATCATCGCAAATCCCTGTGGAATCAGGTAATTGCGGCCGTAACCGGGCTTCACCGTAACGGTGTCGTTCTTATAGCCCAGGCCGGCAATATCGGTTTTTAAAATGATGTCCATGTGTGAGAGTCGGTAAGTTAATCAGTTAGTCAGTTGATCAGTAGCTGATACGAAAGCAGCCTTAATGCGTCAGCCACTGATCAACTGATTGACCAATTAACTGATTAACTTTATTTCAGTGAATCGCCTACGTAGGGCAGGATGGCTAAATGACGAGCGCGTTTGACAGCCTGGGCCACTTTGCGCTGGTTTTTGAGGCTCGTGCCGGTTAGCCGACGAGGCAGAATTTTGCCCTGTTCGTTCAGCAGTTTCAGCAGGAAGTTGCCGTCCTTGTAATCGATGTATTTAATACCGGCTTTTTTGAAGCGGTCGTATTTTTTACGGTTCTCGGTTTTCGAGACAGATTCGTTCTGTAAGCTCATGATTACTTGGCCTCCCCGGCGTTTTCGGTTTGTTTTTTCTTACCCACTAAGCCATTGCGCTTACGGTCGTTGTAGGCAACAGCGTGCTTGTCGAGCGAAATCGTCAGGTGACGGATGATACGCTCGTCACGGAGATACTCGGTGTTGAGTTTCTCGATGATCGTGCCGGGGGCCTTAAACTCGAAGAGTTGGTAGTAACCCGTATTCTTGTGCTGGATAGGATAGGCCAGTTTACGCAGGCCCATGTTATCTTCATGAACAAGCTCCGCACCGTTGTCGGTCAGCACTTTACGGAACTTATCAACGGCGTCCTTCATCTGAGCATCAGATAAAACGGGAGTTAAAATGAACACCGTTTCGTAGTTATTAGGAAACATTTAGCTAATTGGTTTGATAATGAGGGCGCAAAGGTAAAAAAATAAGTCGATAGTCGCAAGCTGGTAGTTGGTAAAGTATAGGGTAAATTCTCAGCCCATCGCTTTAGCAGTGGGCTGAGAAACATGTGCTGCCCCCGTTGATAGCCAAACAGTATAACTTATTGTCCTGCTGCTTCACTCGTCGCGCCAAATCCTTCACTCATCCGGCTTATCTCGTGATTCGGCAGCTTTGATTTTCAGGGCCATACCCGCCTGTATACCTTTGATTCATCAAACAACAACACGTAAACAATAGCCAATCATGAAAAAGATTCTTACTTTGGTATTAGGACTGGTAGCCAGTTCAGCCTCCTTCGCTCATCAATCAGTTCCACAAACGTCGGCTGCTCAGACCCGCGTAGTAATGACCGCCGATCATAAAATCAAACTCTACATTCAGCCCCTGCAAACGAAAGGTCAGCTTACCATTCGGGATGCTAACGGCCAGGCTGTTTATAGCGAAATCGTAGCCCTTCAAAAAGGATTGAGTCAGCAATTCGACTTTGCGGGTTTAAGTACTGGTACATACCGATTGACACTGACAACGGGATCAGAAACCGTCACCCAGGCGTTTGTCGTGCAGGCTAATCCGAATGAGAGCTTTATTGTTCAGCAGTCTTAACGGCACAACGAATGGGGGTAAATCAAGTAAACATATAGGTACAACGAATCCGACAAACCGCCATCCGATTTGTCGGATTCGTTGTATAAAGGAATAAATTTGGCAGCCGCCCTGTGCTTTTTGCTCGCTTACCTGCAACTTACTATGGCCGAAAAGTTGACCTCCCGACAAAAATGGCAATTAGCCGTTCGGTTGCTGGTTCTGTACTCACCGCTATTGATGTACGTCAATCTGCCCGAATCGGACCGCAACTTTCCCTCGCTGGTGAAGATATTGCCGTTCACGCTGGTTTTCTGTCTCATCACTATTTGCCTGTATTTTCTCTGGATTACGGCCACCGACTGGATTCAAAATCAATTATTTCGTCGATTTGGCGATGATTTTCTGCTCGATTTCAGTTGGTTGTCGCTCGTTCTGACGATGCTGGTCTCACTGGGGCTGGCTCTGCTGTATACCAAAGCGCTGCAACTAATTCTATACGGGCTCTTTACGCTGATTATGCAAAGTGGTTTGTGGCAACACAGTAAAAACCACGCTCCGCCTTTTACGCCTGAAGTGTTTACGTACCTGCAACGGGTGAACAACGTGTTAAACGTGGTTATTATCCTCTCGGCCTTCTATCTGACTGTAATTTCCCGATCCTACCAGCGGCTCAAAAATGTTCAGCTTCGGGCCGAACGGTCGGAGAAAGAAGCGGCTTTGAGTCAGTTTGAAGCCCTGAAGAATCAAATCAGCCCACATTTTCTGTTCAATAGCCTGAGTATTCTTACGTCGATGGTGCATGAAGATGCCGACCTGTCGGAGCAATACATCAAGCAGCTTTCCAAAGTGTATCGCTACATTCTGGAGCAGCGGGATCAGGAACTGGTTTCACTCAAGACCGAACTGGAATTTATTCGGGCTTATACATTTCTGCTCCAAATTCGGTTTGAGAATAAATTTGATGTAGCTATCGATGTCACGCCCGATCAGCAGAGTCAATATCAAATTGCGCCTTTGTCGCTTCAGCTATTGGTCGAAAACGCCGTCAAACATAACCGCATGTCGGTTCAGGAGCCACTTCGGGTGCATATCTATTGCCAGAACGATGAGTTGGTTATCGAAAATCCCTGGCAGCCCCGCGACCAACCTGAAGTATCGACTGGCGTTGGCTTACGAAATATCATTAACCGCTATGCCCTACTTACCGACCGGAAGCTTGCGTATGGCCGGGAGGAGAGTGAATTCGTCGTAAAAATTCCACTACTTACTTAATGATAGAATGAGTGACTGAGCGAATGATAGAATACCATCCGGTCGATTTCATTCGCTCAGTCACTCATTCTATCATTCACTCATTAAAACCATGAACGTCGTCATTATTGAAGATGAAGATCGTACCGCCCGCCAGTTAGAGCGGTTGCTGAAAAAGTACGATCCTGCGATTCAGGTGCTTACCCAATTGCCATCGGTGAAAGAGGCCGTAAACTGGTTCAGTATGCATAGCGGTAGCCAACCGCCCCAGCCCGACCTGGTATTCATGGACATCCACCTCGAAGACGGGCTGGCCTTTAGCATTTTTGAGCAGGTTCATCTGACGCTGCCCGTCATTTTCACGACCGCCTACGACGACTACATGCTCAAAGCCTTTAAGGTCAACAGCGTCGACTACCTGCTGAAACCCGTTGAATATGAGGAGTTGGTGGCGGCTCTGGAAAAATTCAAAACCACCCGAAACCAATCTGCCACGCCCGATTTGACAGCCCTGCTGCAGTTCATTCAAAAGCCGCAGTCGGGCGGATTCAGAGAGCGGTTTATGGTTAGCATTGGCACAAAGATTCACAGCGTGGAGGTGGGCGATATTGCCTATTTTCATTCGGAGGAGAAAGCGACATTTCTTGTCACGAAAACGGGTCAACTGCTGCCACTTGAATATAGCTTAGACCAGCTATCGGGTTCGCTGAATCCGGCTCATTTCTTTCGGGTGAATCGCCAGTTTATTGTCGCCCGTGCCGCCATTCATACTATTCATGCCTTCTCTGCTGGGAAACTCAAGCTCGATTTACAGCCCGTTTCGCGGCATGAGGTGTTTGTTAGCATGAGCCGTTTGTCGGAGTTTAAAGACTGGCTTGGCCGTTGAGCGGTTTCATTCATCAGCCAATAAACGTGTTCCATCCGGCGTAATCCTTGCTTCATCCACTTTCGTTTTCAGGTCTGCGCGGCAGGTCTGACCTTTGTCAGGTCAGAATAAAGCTATGAAAACGAACATTTACTTACTCACACTTCTCATTTCGGTTGGCAGTTTGCTAACACCCGCCCAAGCCCAGTTTCCGATGATGGGTGGTTCCTCCCAATCGAAGGCGTTACCGGGAACGGCGGGCGATCAAAGTCCAAAGGGGAATGCCAAAATTATTGGCTCTGTCGTTGATTCGACACAAGCCAAATCGGTTGAATTTGCCAGTGTCGCGCTTATCAATAAGGCTACCGGAAAAACCGTAGACGGCACCGTTGCCGACGAAAAAGGGAAATTTGCCCTGACCAAACTCGTTGCCGGTAACTACGAGGTGCTGGTCAGTTTTGTAGGTTTCCGCAACAAAACCATCGCCAATCTGACACTTGCCAACGGGCAGTCGCTGGATTTAGGAACCATTAAGTTGTCTTCCAATACCAAAACGCTGGAAGAAGTAACGGTGGTGGGGCAGGCGGCCCTTATTGAAGAAAAAGTGGACCGGATGGTCTACAATGCCGATAAAGACATTACAGCCAAAGGCGGTGATGCTACCGATATTCTCCGCAAAGTACCCATGCTGACCGTCGACTTAGACGGGAACGTGTCGCTCCGGGGTAGCCAGAATATCCGGGTGCTCATTAACAATAAACCGTCTACGATTGTAGCGAGCAGCGTGGCCGACGCGCTCAAGCAAATTCCCGCCGACCAGATCAAAACCGTTGAGGTGATTACCAGCCCGTCGGCTAAATACGATGCCGAAGGATCGGGCGGGATTATCAACATCATCACCAAAAAGAACAGCCTGCAGGGGCTGAATCTGAACATTGATTCGGGTGTTGGGAACCGGGGTTCCATGCTGTCGCTCAATGGTAACTATCGCAAAGGTAAGGCCGGCTTTACGCTGGGCGGCTTCGGACGGGCTATCTATAACACGATTACGAAAACCAACCTCGACCAAACCAGCCAGGCCAATGGCGTAACGACGCTTACCCGCCAGAGTGGCGATGGGCATAGTTCGGGCCTGTTTGGTCAGTACAACCTGGGATTTGATTATGACCTGGCTAAAGACCAGAGCATCACGGCGGGTGTGCGGTATGGCGTGCGTAACTTCGTCAACCAGCAGGATTTAGTGACCCAATTGTTCAACAACGGAACGCTCAATTCTACGGCCAACCGGAATGTGGACGCCAAAAACCTGTCGGGAACGGTCGATGCTAACGTCGATTACCTGCATACGTTCAAGCCGCAGCAGGAGTGGAGCATTTCGACGCTGTATAGCCGCAATGACCTGACCAACAACTTCGATGCGAACCTGTTCAACGGCACGGGTGAATTGACGGCTCGCCAACGCAACCTGAATAAGAACGTCAATCAGGAGTTCACGCTGCAAACCGATTACCAGACACCGATTAAGAAAAATCAATTGCTGGAATTTGGTGGAAAAGCTATTTTCCGCGAGGTAAACAGCGATTACAAGTACTTGTTGGGCGGCTCATCGGGTGAGTTAGTGACGACAACCAACAATACGCTTGGCGAACTAACCTACCATCAGAACATTGCCGCCGGTTATTCGTCATACACCTACACGACCAAAAATCGCTATACTTTCAAAGGCGGTCTGCGCTATGAGCACACGTTCATCGACGCCAGCACCCGCGAGGGCGGTAGCTTGGGCGTGGGCGATTACGGCGTGCTGGTACCCAGCGTGAACGCGTCTAAAACGGTTAAAGGCACTACATTGAAACTTGGCTTTAACCGCCGGATTCAGCGGCCCGGTCTGCAGCAGTTGAACCCGAACTTCAACGCGGCTAACCCGCAGGTGATCACCGTTGGGAACCCGAGGCTGAAACCCGAACTGACTAACAACGTAGAACTGGGCGTGAGCAAAACCATTGGCAAAACGTTTATCAATGCTACGTTCTTTGGCCGCTCTACCAATAACGCCATTACGCAGGTCTACCAGCCGTCCGACTCGATCAAGGGTGCCGTTGTCAGCACGTATCAGAACATCGGTCGTCAGCATGCCTATGGAACCAACCTGTTTGCCAACGTAGCCGCTACGTCCAAAATAAACATTGGTATATTCCTGAACGCCTTCTATTCCAGCCTGACAGGTCAGGCGATGGGGGTAGATGGTAAGTCGACAGAACTGACCAACAGCGGCATGAACATTGGGGGCGGCACGTTCGTGAACGCTACCTTCAAGAACGGCTGGGGCGCTCAAGCGTTTGGCTTTATGCAGGGAACGCAGGTGCAGCTACAGGGAACGCAGGGAGGCTTTGGCTTTTACACGCTGGGTGTTAAGAAAGAGTTTGCCAACAAAAAAGCCAGCTTAGGCTTAGCCGCCGAGAACTTCCTCAGCAATCGCTTTAATATCCATACAGTACTCAACTCGCCCCTGTTTAGTCAGGTAAACGACGTGTATTTATACAACCGGGGTGTTCGACTGACCTTTACGCTCAAAATCGGTAAAATGACGATGGAAGCCCCCCGCAAGAAAGCTAAGTCGGTCAATAACGATGACGTGAAAAGTGATGGCAGCGGCCAAACGCAATCGGGAGGAACGCCAGCAGGTGGGGGGCAGTCTCGTCAGTAGAACAAGCCACATAAATTGTGTATACTTGCCAACTTTAATCTAATCTAACTTTTCAAATGAAAATTAACAAGTTTCTGGCGCTCAGCTTTGCTATTAGCGTAACCGCCGTTGCACAGGCGCAGACCGTCGATGAAATCGTTGATAAACACGTTGCTGCGCTGGGTGGCGCGGATAAACTGAGCGGAGTTAAAACACTTTATACCGAACGGTCGCTCTCGGTAAATGGGATGGAGATTCCAAGTAAATCGACAATAGTGGTGGGCAAATCAATGCGTACCGAATCGTCGGTGATGGGCAACTCGATGGTGCAGGTGGTCGATGGGTCGACCGGCTGGATGATTCGACCGGCTATGATGGGTGGTACGGGCGATCCCGAAGATATGCCCGCCGATCAGTTGAAAAGCTCGCTGGGGCAGCTTGATCCATTTGGTCCCTTAGTGAATTATAAAACGAAGGGCAATCAGGTCGAACTGGTGGGTAAAGAGAAAGTGGATGGCAAGGACGCCTACCACCTGAAAGTGACGACCAAAGACGGTCAGGTTGTAGACGAATTCGTAGATGCTGAGACCTATTTGGTGAACAAAATAAAGACGACCATGATGGGTCAGTCCGGCGAGATCCTTTTTTCAAATTACAAGGATAAGGATGGAATCAAATTTCCGAATACGATGGAAATGGATAATCCCCAGGCAGGCCATCTGACGTTTACCACCGAAAAAGTGACCGTCAACGGCCCCGTTGACGAAACTATCTTCAAGAAACCGGCTAAATAGGCGTAGGTAGTTCTTAACTGCGTTTAGTTATAGAAAAAGCCGATCAGGGATTCCTGATCGGCTTTTTCTGTGTAGCGCCGAATCTCCAGATTCGGGCGTTAACAACTAACCAAATCACGCCCGAATCTGGAGATTCGGTACTACGGGCTTAGCTATTTCACTGTAAACTCCCCTTCGCCGATGCGGAAGCCTTCGCAGTAAATTTCGATGGTGTGTTTGCCTTCGTTGAATCGCTGGCCACCGCGTCCGTAAATAAAGTCGACCGTCTGGCGGCTGTTGTCGAACGTAAAGGGTTGTCGGGCCGTGTACATCATACCCTGACCGCCGTAGGTGAACTCACCGGAACCCGTTGCCATATCGGAAACCACCGCGCCATTAGGGTCCAGAATACGCATATAAAGCATTTTTTCGTCCTGCTTCGCCAGTCCGTTTGGAGCCAGCTTAACCGATACGTGAATCTTATCAAGTCGTTTAGCTTTGTAGGTTCCTCCGTCGGTTTCTTTTCCCCGTGCGTTGATACCGTTAACGCCAACGGCTTCGGCTCTGAGGGCGGCAGCAATCGTAACTTTCTCAGCCAATTCCTGATTCTTCGTTGAAACGGCCACGACAGAGTCGCTTAGCGTCTGCCGTTCGGCTTTCAGGCCGGTGTTTTCCTGCGTGAGTGTTTCATTTTGCTGCGCTAAAACACCGTTCTCTTCTTTCAGACGGGCAATTTCCTGATCTTTCTGCGCCAGAATAGCCTGATAATTACGGATTTTCTGATCGTATTTTTTTGTATCAAACGAACCAACGTTCCGTAACTCGCGCTTATCCTTTTCCAACTGGTCTTTCACTCTCATCAGCGAATCGACACTGCCGCCAAGTCGTTGAATTTCAGCAATTTTCAAGTCTAATTGCGTTGAAATGGAATCGAGTTTGGTTTTTGCTAGCAGCACTTCTTCGGTTTTGGCGGCAATGGTGGCGTCTTTGGTTTTATTGTCCTGCCGTTCCTGATAGTAGAAATAAAGCAGAAGAACATTAAGGGCTGCCAGAATAAACAAGGCGGCTAAGAGGTAGCTACGGCTATTATTCCGGGGTTGTGGTCTGGGTTCCATTGGGGTCACGGGTTAACAGATGAGTTGCGGTTAAAATCGTTACAAAAACTAAACCACTATGCGATTTATTGTCCTCTAAACTGGTTTTCGGCCATAAACTACGCCTTTCTGCATAGTTCTCCAACCTATCTTTGCACAATACTACTAAACATTGGTAGAAGGTCATAACCTGCACGTATATGATTGCGGATGCAATTCGTCTGATCGAGAATGAATTACAGGGTAAGGCGAAACTCATTGCCGTTACGAAAACGAAGCCTGTTGCGCTGTTGGAAGAAGCGTATGCAGCCGGTTGCCGCCGGTTTGGCGAGAACAAAGTGCAGGAGATGGTGGAGAAACAGCCCCAACTGCCTGCCGATATCGAATGGCATCTAATCGGGCATTTGCAGACCAATAAAGTCAAATACATGGCTCCGTTTGTGGCTCTGATTCATTCGGTCGATAGTCTGAAATTGCTTCAGGAAATCAATAAACAGGCCGCCAAACACAACCGGGTGATCGACTGCCTGCTCCAAATTTATATTGCCGACGAAGAAACCAAGTTCGGCCTTTCAGCCGCCGAAGCTGAATCATTGCTTACTGCGCCAGAGTTAGATAAGCTGGCAAACGTGCGAATTATTGGCTTGATGGGTCTGGCTACAAATACCGACAATGAGACGCAGATTCGCCGGGAGTTCCGGGGATTGAAAGAACTCTTCGATAAACTGGCTCAACTCCGGCATCCAGTTATTGATTTTCGCGAACTTTCAATGGGCATGAGTGGCGATTACCGGATTGCCGTTGAGGAAGGCAGCACGATGGTTCGGGTAGGGAGTGCTATTTTTGGCGGGCGTGTCTGAACCAAGATTTTAACAAGATTGTAAGGATTAGCAGGATGGTGATAATAAATCCTGCTAATCCTTACAATCTTGTTAAAATCTTGGTTCAGACATCATGAAATTCTTTCTTCAAGCCGGTGCTGTGTTAGGACTGCTCGGCGTGGCACTGGGTGCCTTTGGTGCACATGCCTTGCGGACCATGCTCGAATCGTCGGGCCGGGCGGCAACATTTGAGACCGCAGTTAAGTATCAGTTCTACCATGCGCTCGCGCTGGTGCTGGTAGGCCTGCTGATGCACACGTTTGGCAGCAATCCGGCTATCGTTAAACTGCTTAACTGGGCCGGGTATTCATTTCTGGGTGGCGTGCTCATTTTCTCCGGCTCACTCTACATTCTCTGCTTTACAGGCATTACCTGGCTGGGAGCCATCACCCCCGTCGGCGGACTGTTCATGATTGCCGGATGGGCGCTGGTGTTGTGGGCGTTCGTATAGAATGCTGAATTATGAATGATAAATGATGAATGGGCTGTCGCAAGAGTTTGCATTCATCATTTATCATTCACAATTCAGCATTCAATTCGTATCTTTGCATCCTGATTCTGAGAATAATGCAAACCAATATACAGGCAGAAACCGCTCGTCGGCGGACGTTCGCCATCATTAGCCACCCCGATGCCGGGAAAACCACACTGACCGAAAAACTGCTGCTGTTTGGTGGTGCTATTCAGACCGCCGGGGCCGTGAAATCCAATAAAATCAAGAAGTCGGCCACATCCGATTTTATGGAGATTGAGAAACAGCGGGGTATTTCGGTAGCTACATCGGTGATGACCTTCGAGTATGACAACCTGAAGATCAACATCCTCGATACACCCGGCCACAAAGATTTCGCTGAAGACACCTACCGCACCCTGACCGCCGTTGACAGTGTTATTCTGGTGATCGACTGCGTGAAAGGGGTGGAGGAACAAACCGAGCGGCTAATGGAAGTTTGCCGGATGCGCGACACGCCGGTAATTATTTTCATCAATAAACTCGACCGCGAAGGCCGCAACCCGTTCGACCTGCTTGATGAACTGGAAGAGAAGCTGAACATCCGGGTCCGGCCTATGACCTGGCCCGTGAACATGGGGTCAGATTTTAAGGGAGTCTATAGCCTCATCGAGAAAAAATTATATTTCTTCAAAGTCAACAAAACCAAAGTTGAAGACGACGTGCTGCCCATCCAACTGGCCGACTCGTTGTTAGACAAAAAAGTGGGTGAACGCGATGCGGCTCAACTACGAGAGGATGTTGAACTCATCGAAGGCGTATATGATGCCTTCGACCGGCAGGCGTATTTAGATGGTAAACTGGCTCCTGTATTCTTTGGGTCGGCGGTGAATAATTTCGGGGTGAAGGAACTACTCGAAGGGTTCTGCGATATTTCGCCTGAACCCATTGCCCGCCCGACTGACAAGCGGGAAGTGCAGCCCGACGAGAAAAACTTTAGCGGCTTTGTCTTTAAAATCCACGCCAACCTCGACCCCCGTCACCGCGACCGGATCGCGTTCCTGCGTATCTGTTCGGGTGTGTTCGAGCGGAACAAGTTCTATCATCATACCCGCTTAGACAAAAACGTGCGCTTTGCCAGTCCGTTCAGCTTCATGGCCGATAGCAAGAGTGTGGTGGAAGAAGGCTTCCCTGGTGACGTGGTGGGCCTTTACGACACAGGCACATTTAAAATCGGCGATACGCTAACTGAAGGCGAGGAATTACAGTTTCAGGGTATTCCGAGTTTTTCGCCGGAAATATTCAAGGAACTCGTTAACCTCGACCCCATGAAGTCCAAACAGTTGGACAAAGGCATTCAGCAGTTAACCGATGAAGGTGTTGCTCAATTGTTTACGCTCGAATTAGGTAATCGTAAAATTGTGGGGACCGTTGGCGAACTTCAGTTTGAAGTAATTCAGTACCGGCTCGAAAATGAGTATGGGGCTAAGTGTCGCTGGGTGCATTTAAACTACACCAAAGCCTGCTGGATTACGGCGGAGAACCCGGCGAAACTGGCTGAGTTCATTCGACTGAAAGGCAACCAGATTGCGTATGATAAAGACCAGAACCCGGTTTTCTTAGCCGAATCGGACTGGATGCTGCGAATGAATCAGCAAAATAATCCTGATATTCAGTTTCACCTGACCTCGGAGTTTAAAGTAGCGGCTTAGAAACGATTTTTGTTCTCTGAAACCATTACAAAAAAGTGAAGTTGTTATAGTCATTACTCACGTTAATTGAGAAATGCTATGACAACTTCACTTGCTTCTTTTGCCCTCGTTCTATTACTGGCCGGAACAGCCACAGCCCAGCAAAAACAACCCAGGCGCTCAGCCGGAAATAAATCGCCCGGAATTACTTCATCGGTTGATGGTGGTCGCTCAGGTACCTCAGCCACGACCCCACAACAAGGTGCGGCCGGCGTGGCTGTGGGTACTGGTTTAACCAACGACCAGCAACAGGGGGCCGCCAGTGCATCAAACGCACCAACGAAAGTTGATGCCAGTAGCAGCATACGAACCGGTGCTTCGCCGGTGAAGGCCCGAAAGAAGTCCCCGAAGTCGGGTAACTAATGATTTAATCGGTTTTGTATACCGATTTAATGTGCATTTAATAACATTCTGATGATCGGTATGTTTATCTGGTATTGTTGTTACTTAAACCAGATAGACTAATGAAAAAGTTAATGATTGCCGTCGTTGCTGCTCTAATGGTGTCTGGCGCTGCTTTTGCTCAGGATGAAATGAAGAAAGATGCGAAAACAGCCCATAAAGACATGAAGCATGACGCGAAAATGATGAAGAAGGAAGCCAAAAAAGAAGGCGATGATATGAAGGCGGACGCGGCTAAAGGCATGAAGAAAGAGGCCAAATCAATGAAGCATGACACTAAGAAAGCGTCAAATCCGTAAAGTTCCCCGGGTAACAATTTTGCAAAAACCTCTCATTCGAGAGGTTTTTTTATGCTATGAAAATAAATTATGTTAAAAACTTGCGTTAAATACTATAAAGTGTCTACTATTGCAGTGTACTATTTATCTAATACACTAAAACGAATTACTTTTATGATTGAACTGCGCGATGTGTCATTTGGCTACCAGCGTGGTAAGCCCTTATATGAGCGGCTACATCTAAATCTTTCTCCCGGCTCCATCTACGGGCTGCTGGGGCCAAACGGGGCCGGAAAATCAACGCTATTACGGCTGTTAGCCGGACTGCTGTACCCGAAATCAGGACAGATTCGTGTTGGGAATTATGTACCCGCCGAGCGAAATCCGTCATTTCTGGAAGACCTGTTTTTGGTGCCGGAAGAATTTTATATGCCCGCCGTCCGAATTGGGCAATTTGTTGAATCAAATGCGCCCTTTTATCCCCGCTTCGACCGGGCGCAGATGACGGGCTACATCCGCGAGTTCGGCCTGACCGATGGCCAGAAACTGAGCGAACTTTCTTACGGGCAGAAGAAAAAGGTACTCATCGGCTTTGGGCTGGCGACGAACACGGCGGTTCTGTTGATGGACGAACCGACTAATGGATTAGACATTCCCTCAAAAAGCCAGTTTCGGCGGTTAGTTGCCGGGGCTGTCGATGAAAACCGAACGGTCATTATCTCAACCCATCAGGTTCGCGACCTCGAAACGCTGATTGATCCTATCGTGATTCTGGCCGAGCGGTCGCGCTCGCACATGACCGTTGCGCTGAAAGCCAGTGTGGAGGAAATCACCTCCCGATTATGGTTTGGGATGGTTCCTGAACTGGAAACCAGCCGTTCCATTCTGTATTCCGAGCGAGCTGTGGGAGGTTATGCCATTGTGGCTGAAAATCGTACCGGCGAATCCAGCCGTTTAGATTTAGAGCGATTATTCAACGCCGTACAGGCCGAACCGGAGCGCATTAAACAACTGTTTTCGTCCACCTCAGCCCTCGCCAATGTATGAACCAGACCTTTTCAATAAGCCGCTTTGGGCGGCTGTTACGCAAGTACTTCATAGATAACAAGGGACAATTGCTGGCAAACACAGGGTTGCTGGTAGGCGGTTTATTTGTATTGATTTTGTTCGCTTATCAGGCTTCGCCCGCTTCGGTGAGACAAACACGAACTATTTTGTTTTTTGTGTTGGGCTGGGCTTGCTGGTATGTCTTTACCGTGCAGCAAACGGCGGTGCTGAACCAGAAAGAACGAGCCATCAATTACCTGATGCAACCGGCCTCGCAGGTTGAGAAAATTTTATTGATCTGGCTGATTTCGGGCCTTGGATTTGTGCTGGTCTACAGCGCCGTTTTCGCTCTGTTCGATTCGATTGGTATTTCTTACGTCAATAACCGCGACTGGACACCGGAGCAGTTGGCCATGATGCGCCGACAGGGAAGCCTTTTTAAGCTAACCCCTTTTTTCAGTGGTATTAGTCTTGATGATATGCCGAGGCAGTTGTGGGTTTTTACGGGCCTTCTGCACGCCTTCGCGCTGACGTTCTCGCTGCTTGTTCGGCGTTATACGCTTCCCCTGGTGGTCGTTGTTGCGTTTGGGCTATTGATTTTTGGCGTGCTGGGAAACAACTATCTGCTGCATATGCTGACGGGTTCCAACACCATTAGCAGCGTTACGCCATTTGCACAGGCAAATGCCGAATCGCCGGTCAATCAATACCAGTATCGACATGTTGAATTACCCCAACCCATCGGTAATCAACTGCGGTATCTGGTGGGGATTACGGCGGTTATTTTATTGTATATCACGGCCTATATCCGGCTAAAAGAACGGGAGGTGTAACTATGGATTTTCGTGATAGACAAGCCATTTATCTGCAAATCGCCGAGTATGTGAGCGAGCAGGTGTTGCTGGGCCGCTGGCCCGTGGGCGAGAAAATCCCGTCGGTGCGGGAGCTGGCGTCCGAACTTGAAGTAAACCCCAATACGGTGATGAGGACGTATGAATTTCTGAACCAGAAGGAAGTTATCGCCAACAAGCGCGGCATTGGCTATTTTGTCGCCGATGAGTCGCCCGATAAGATTCGTGTGTTTCGGCGAGAGCAATTTTTGCAGAACGACCTGCCCCACTTTTTTAAAAACCTAACCCTGTTGGGTATCGACCTGCGCGAAATCGAAACCCGTTACGACGAATACATAAACACCACAACCGACGTAAAATGAAAACAAGCTATATTCTTTTAGCCATTATTGTCCTTCTGACACTTACGGGTATGGTGGCCACTGATTTGTTGCTTAAGCAGGAATACGACAAAATCGACTGGCGAAATCCGTATCAGGAGTACGACAAAATCAGTCTACCCAACGCAAAACACTGGGTTATTGAAGGTACGCCAACGGAAGAAATTATTGTAGAACAAACCAATAGTAATCCGTATGTACTGGTAACACCAACTAAACTTAAATTTTACCGTGCTTATCAAAAAGGCGATACAGTTTTTGTTGCTTTCACGCCGGACTATTCCGGTGAGCAGAGCGAACCCCGCAACGTTGCTGAGTATAAACTTAGCATTGGGTTAGTTCTTCGGCTACCCAGCCTGCAAACACTACAAATCAAAAATGGGCGATTAACCCTGTCGGAACTGACAAAAGAAAATCTACAGGTCACGTTGCAAAACAGTCGTCTTCGCACTCAAAACCTGTCTGTTTCAAAAACATTCGACCTGATTGCCCGCCAGAATAGTTTTGCTGCATTGGGCAAGGACCGGTTTCAGATGCTGCGGACGATTGTGCAGGATTCGAGCGGGGTGCAGTTAAACGACACGCAGATTGAGACGTTCACGAATCAGGCTGCGCCAAAGGCTGAAGTTCAATTGCGGGGGCAGGCCTTGAAGTGGCTGAAATAAGGCTCGGGCGGTACTCATCTTGCCAAAAGCTGCGGTCATACAGCTTTTCCGGGCACTCGTTTTTTTTGATTTTCAGAGGAATAAAGTACAGTGCAGCTTTGTTCCATCAGATCGCCGATCAGCAATCCTGAATAGTTTGTTATTAGTTGTCAGGTATCGTATCGTCGTAATACGAGCGATACGATACCTGACAACTAATAACCCTTAATAGGTATGCACGATCCCCTGCTTTAGGGCATCGGCATAGGCTTCCTTCTCAAATTGATACAAATAGGGCGAGCGGTGCGGCCCAATCGCCCGCTGTTCGTCAAGTTTTTTGATTAATCCCAGTGCCACGAGCTTTTTTGAAAAATTACGCTGGTCGAGGGCTTTTCCCAGAATCGTTTCATATAGGGTATGGATTTCGGGCAGGGTGAATTTTTCCGGTAACAGACTATACCCAATTGGCTGATGATAAATCTGAAGCCGCAGAGTAGCTAACGCCTTGTCCACCACTTCATTCTGGTCGAACAGCAGCGGAGGAATATTATTGACATCCCACCACTGGTAATCCTGGGTGAAAAAGTCTGTTCTAACGGTGACCTTTGAATAATCCACTAAGGCGAAATAGCCAATCGATAAAGTCCGTTCGAATAACCAGTTATTGTCCTCAACGACGAGACCGTATTTCTCAGTAAACTCACTGACACTGCGTTCCTGAAGCCGGTAGGGTGAATCGCCAAACACATGGAACTGCTGTAGGAATAAATCTCCCAGGCCCGTCCGCTCCTGTACGATACGATGGGCGGCTTCGCTCAACGGCTCTCTCCGCCGAATAAAGCCACCCGGCAATCCCCAGCCATCAAGTCCTTTCCAGTTGAGTAGTAAAATTTTGAGTTGCTGATCGTGGTAGCCAAAAATGACTGAGTCGATGCTCATGTGGGGCAGGTAGTGCTGATGGCCGTTCTTAACGAAGTTGATTACTTCTTCTGAGTTCATACGTCAAAGATAAAAAATATTATTCCGTAAAATTTACGTAATTTAAAAATGTTGTTTACCTTTATTCCGTAAAATTTACTGATTAGCCTTTATCCCTGTCTTACCTAATAAATAGTCAATTCTAAATCCATGATACAGCTTATTCATCAATCCCTTCGCTGGGTGCCTGGGGTGGTGTTCGTTACCTTTCTGGTCACTGGTCTCTGGTCGTATGTGGGTGTTAACGAGCCACCCCGCGTTCTCGTGTTTAGCAAAACGGTTGCCTTTCGCCATGCGTCTATTGGGGCGGGCCAGAAAGCACTTTTCCAATTGGGTAAAGCGCACGGGTTTGCCGTCGATACAACAGAGGACGCGGGCCGCTTCAACGAAGAAAATCTGAAACGCTACCAGGCGGTGGTCTTTCTAAGCACGACGGGCGACGTTCTGAATCCGCAGCAACAGAATGCCTTTGAGCGCTATATTCAGGCGGGTGGTGGCTACCTGGGTATTCATGCCGCCACCGATACCGAATACGACTGGCCCTGGTATAACCGACTGGCCGGCGCCTGGTTTTCTAATCACCCCATGCCCGATAACGTCCAGAAGGGAACCTTCGTCGTCGTAGACAAGACCAACCCGGCAACTAATTTCCTGCCGGAGCGGTGGGAGCGGGAGGACGAATTCTATTCCTTTAAAAACATCAGTCCTGCCCTGCACGTGCTGTTGACCATTGATGAAAAAACATACAAGGGAGGCACCAACGGCGATAATCACCCGATGGCCTGGTATCAGGAGTTCGATGGCGGGCGTTCGTTTTACACGGCGGGTGGCCATACCGACGCTACCTTTTCCGAACCCTTGTTTTTGCGTCACTTAGGCGCCGGTTTGCATTATGTCATGGGGGGCGATTCGCCAAAACCGTTAGACTATACGAAGGCAAAAACAAAACGATTGCCCGAAGAAAACCGATTCTCGAAGGTTGTGCTGGCCGAGAAACTCAACGAGCCGATGGAATTAGCCGTGCTGCCAGATAGCCGCGTGCTGGTCGTTGAACGCCGGGGCGATGTGAAACTCTTTAGCCCGGCAACCGGCAAGCTGAACGTGATTAATCACATTCCGGTGAACACCAAAGTTACCGATAAAGAAGGGAAAGTGGGCGAAGATGAAGGTGGTTTGCTGGGCATTGCCAAAGACCCCCATTTTTCGCAGAATCACTGGATTTATCTGTACTACTCGCCCGAAGGCAAAGAAGCCAAAAACAGCGTGGTTCGTTACGAATTTAAGGGCGATGAATTGGTAATGAGTTCTAAAAAAGTCATCCTCGACGTGGCTACTCAACGTGAAATCAGTGGTCATGCAGGTGGTTCGCTGACGTTCGATGCTCACGGAAATCTGTACATTTCGACCGGCGACAATATCAACCCGCAACAATCCAATGGCTATAGCCCGTCGGATGAACGCCCGGGCCGGGAACCCTTCGATGCTCAGATGACCTCGGCCAATACAAACGATCTACGCGGCAAAATCCTTCGCATTCATCCCGAAGCCGATGGGAGTTACACCATCCCGGAAGGCAACTTATTCCCGAAAGGAACCGACCCGTCGGGGGTGCGGCCTTCCGACCGCTCCAAAACCCGGCCCGAAATCTATACAATGGGCCACCGCAACCCGTTCCGAATCTCAGTGGACTCGAAAACCGGTTTCCTTTATTGGGGAGATATTGGCCCCGATGCGAGTCAGCCCAAAGAAAGCAGAGGACCAGCCGGGCAGGATGAAGTGGGTCAGGCCCGCAAGGCCGGTAACTACGGCTGGCCTTATTTCGTGGGCGATAACAAGCCTTATTATCATTATGACTTTGCCACCGGCCAGTCGGGGGCGTTGTACGACCCGGCTCAACCGGTTAACAAATCGGTCAATAACACGGGGCTGAATCAGTTGCCACCGGCCCAGAAAGCCTTTATCTGGTATCCTTACGCCGAATCGAAGGAGTTTCCGCTGGTAGGGTCGGGTGGTCGTTCGGCAATGGCCGGGCCGGTCTATTACCGCGACCAATTCGGGCAAGCCAAACGGCCTTTCCCGGACTATTATGACGGAAAACTCTTCATTTATGAATGGATGCGGGGTTGGATGATGGCCGTCACGCTGGACGAATCGGGTAATTACGTGTCTATGGAACGTATGATGCCCAGCTACAAATTCTCGAATCCGGTGGATATGGAATTTGGGCCAGAGGGCGACTTATACATGCTGGAATATGGCAGCGGCTGGTTCACCCAAAACGACGATGCCCGGCTGGTGCGTATCGAGTACAATGGCGGCAATCGCAAGCCGCAGGTGCAGATAGCTACCTCTAAAAAAGGCGGGTCAGTTCCCTTCAAAGCCCGGCTGTCGTCGGCTGGCACGAAGGATTTTGATAACGATGCCCTGACTTATGTTTGGACTGTGGCTTCTCAGGCTGGCGGTGCTACCCGGACATTCAGGGAAGCGAACCCAATGGTCACGTTCGATAAAGCCGGGATTTACAAAGCTACCCTGACCGTAACCGATGCGAAAGGGGGCAGCAGTAGCCGGTCGGTGGAGATTATGGCGGGGAATGAGGAGCCGGTGCTCACGTTTGAAACCAAAAACAGTAACCAGACTTTCTTCTTTCCAAATCACCCCTTTGCCTACGAGGTGAAGGTAAGCGATAAAGAAGATGGTAGCCTGGCAAGTTCGGGCGCGACTCCCGGGAAAATCAAACCGAGTGAAGTGGCCGTTACGATTGATTATCTGGCCGAGGGCTATGACTTAGTCACGATTGCCCAGGGCCACCGCAGCGCCGATGCCACCGCGCAGGTAGGCAAAGGCCTTCGGTTGATTGAGGCCAACGATTGCAAGGCCTGCCATAGCATCGAGAAAAAATCGGTGGGACCGGCTTACCAGCAGGTAGCCCTTAAATACAAAGGTGAGGCCGGTGCGGCTGAACGCTTAGCCAAAAAAGTTATTTCCGGTGGCAGTGGGGCCTGGGGCGAAGTGGCCATGAGCGCCCACCCCCAATTGACACCCGCCGACGCGCAGGAAATGGTGTCCTACATCCTGAGTCTGGCCGAGAAGAAACAGGCGGCTCCCTCGCTCCCAATCAAGGGAAGTTATACCATGACCCTGCCCAAAGGAGACAAGGGCGAAGGCCGCTATCTGGTTCGGGCTGCGTACACCGATAAAGGAAGCAAGGGCATTCCTTCAATTATGGCCGAAAAAACACTGCTACTCCGCAGTGCCAAAATGCCTGCTGGCAAAGCCGACAAGACCGACGGAGTGATGAAATACGGCACCGTAATCATTGCTTCCGTAAAAGGGTCAAGCATTGGGTTTAGTAACATCGATCTGACGTCCATTGAGCAGATTAAATTTACTGCTTCGGCACCCAAATCTCAGTTGAATGCCGCTGGGGGCATTATTGAAGTTCGGTTAGATGACCCAACCGGGAAATTAGTCGGCGAAACCGCCTTTATCGCCTCTGCCGATGGGGCCAGCGTAACCAGTATGCCCCCGCCGGTAGTGGCAAAACTGTCGGGTGTAGCGGGTGTCCACGATGTATATTTTGTCTTTAAAAACGATAAAGCACCCGCCGGTCAGGCTCTGTTTGTGGTAATAGATGTGGAATTCCAAACGGGCCAATCAGCGAGTAACAATGCCGGGTCGTCCACTACACAGGTTGCTCAGCCAGTTAGCCTGTCTTCCCCGCAATTAGATGCGTATGCCGGAAAATACAAAATGACCGGGCTACCGTTTGACTACATCGAAGTGACGCCCAAAGCAGGAAAGCTATACATCAAAGCGGGCAATAATGAAGGAGAACTCACCCCCGGATCAGAAGCCGACGAATTTAAAGGCGACAACAACACCGTGTTCAAATTTGGCCGGGATGCCGACAGGAAAGTTGCCTCACTAACCCTTGAGGTTCAGGGTATGTCTTTCAAAGGAAACAAGTAACCATGCGTGTATTCAAATCACCCAATCAAAAGTTTCACGTTTAAACCAATAAGCATAATGAAAAAAGTAAGCCTGTTTCTATTCATTTTTCTCCTCGGCGTTTGCGTTAAGGGTTTTTCGCAAGCGACTCCGCCAACCGATTTTTTTGCGGGTAAATGGGAAATCACCATCGTGGGTACACCCGAAGGCGACGCAAAAATGGTCACTGATCTGACCCGAAAAGACGGGAAACTGACGGGTGAATTAAAAGACCCAACCGGTACAAGACCTGCCACGCCCATCACGAAAATTGAGGAAGAAGCCAGCAGGCTGACGATCTATTTCGATACAGCGCAGGCCGGAGAGATTCCGGTTGAACTGACCAAAGTGGACGATGACCACTTGAAAGGGTCGCTGATGAATATGTTTGATGCAACCGCCCTCCGAGTGAAAAAATAAGCAATAAGACATAGAATCAGTTTGAGTTAGTTTTACCACCCCAACCCCCTCCTGTTTTAGGAGGGGGTTGGGGTGGTAAAACTAACTCAAACTGATTCTGTTGTTGGGATGATTGCCCCAGTTTCTATACCTTACTTAAATCCAAAGAGCAGCGGAAATAAAAAGGTTACCACTCCGCTCCACACGCTGTATATCGGCAGGAAAAAGGCCATTGATTTGCCTACCAGCGAGAGGTCGGACTTTCGGATCAGCGCCCCGAACAGTCTTACGCCCACATACAGCAGATGGCTGATTATTAACACATTCGCGCCCAGTACCGCTGCCCGATTGGGGGTAATTCCTCCTTCTGCAATTCGGAACAGGACGGCCGATAAAGCAATGCCATTAACCAGTATGGTCACCACCGATAACAGGAAAAGAATGAGAATCTGGGTACGACTTTTGCTGGTTGGCGTAGTCTCAGCCACCGAAAAGAAAATAAGGGCCATCACGCCGATTAACAGCACATTGAAGAGCAGCAGAAACTCCCGATCATGATAGGGGTCTTTACCCGCGAAAAGCGTAGCCGCCAGATAAACCACCAGCATGATTAGTGCCACCGGACTGAATAAGTTAGCGATGACCGGAGCGACTTTATTGACTAACCCTGGCTGAGCCTGCGTAAGAAAGGTGCCCACGATTGGCACAGCGGCTAATCCGCAAATGACTACATAATTGAAGTAGGCATCTTTAATGTTCCAGCCGATTAGCTGGAACAACCCAATGGTGAGTCCCGTCGTTAGCCCGCCCGCTATCAACAGTAGAGCCGTCATGACCGCCAGCTCCCCATTATATCGCAGAAAGCCTAACCAGTTTACACCTCTTTTTAGGTTTCCTCCGCCAAACGTGAAGCCCAGAAGCGACCACAGCCACAAGGGTAAATGAATACAGGACAAGTTCAGGGTGTCGTCAGGACGGCCCTGGGGAAGTGAGTTGATAAACACAATGGCAATCAGGATGAATCCAGCCAGCCAGGCACCTGTTCTCCGGGAAATGTTGTTTTTCCAGCCAAAGTAAGCGATCAACAGAGGGAATATGATGAAACCCCCATTACGGGTATAAAAAAACTCCTTATTCAACGATAGCATTTCCGGTAGTTTAGCCAGAAAAGCCGCCAGCAGGGAAGCGCCTACCACAAATATCCGCTCTCTGGGAGTGCCCCAGAACAGGTCTTCATAGTTATAGTTCAGGCGCTGATACCATCCCTCGGCCAGTGGGTTGTCCCGCAGTTGTGGATAAAGGGCATTAAAGGCCGATTTGAAAGTTGGCTGGTTGCTCCGGTACAACTTTTCCAGTTGCCGGGGATTTTCCATATTCAATAAGATTTCTTCTTGCATAAAAGGAGGGTATTTTTAAAAGTACTTTGTATTTCAAAGTTAATGGTATTTTTTATCGCGCAATAGGTACAGGCAAAAAAAATTAGTGAGTGCTTTCCGTAAATAGGTTCTACGTCGGATTGACACGTACTCCGGCAACCTTACGATAATGCCACCCGGATTTAGAAGCTGTTTGAGTTAGTCCTGACCACCCCCAACCCACTCCTAAAACAGGAGGGGGCTTCCCAGAAGGGAAATAATGCCCCGTTACGTGGCCCCCTCCTGTTTTAGGAGTGGGTTGGGGGTGGTCAGAAGTAGCAAGGCCTGTCTAAATCGCTAACTCAAAGAGCTTCTTAAGCATTTAGGATAGGGTTAATTATCCAATTTGATCATGAATGAATCGAACTGGAAACGGCCCCTTCCGTATGGACATGCTTACTTTCGTTATCAGTTGGTAGTTTATAGGGAATGGGCAGAATAATGCGGAAGGTCGTTCCTTTGTCAACGACCGATTCGACTTTAATTTGTCCCCGATGCAGTTCAATAATGCGTTTGGTAAGGGCCAGACCAATGCCATGCCCGATGACCGTCATGGTCGATTCGGATCGGTAGAACGGCTCAAAAATATGCGGTAAATCTTCGGCGGGAATACCATACCCTTTGTCGCTGAAAGTTAATTGAATCTGTCCCGGTTCAAACGAAATTCGTACTGATACCCGCTCATCCGGTGAGTACTTACACCCATTTTCCATCAGGTTCTGGAAAGCAGTCTGAAGCAACGATTCTTCTCCAACAATAACCAATTCTTCTTCCTGATCAGGCAGATTGTCGAAATCAATATCAATCTGGTAATCCGGTTTCTTGTGCGTCAACTGGCTTTGCGCCTGCCAGAGCAATTCGTCGATGCGAACGGGTTGATAATTCAGCGTTACCGCATCCGAATTAGCCCGAGCCAGGTCAAGGAGACCATTGACTAATCGAATCATGCTTTTTACTTCATCGAGAAGTGCGTCGAGCGCTGTCTCGTACTCATCTGCCGAGCGTATTTGCAGGCGCGTTACTTCAATCTGGCCCATCATTACGGTCAGCGGGGTCCGCAACTCATGCGAAGCGTGCGAAACAAAACTCTTTTGGAGAACAAAGGCTTCTTCGAGTCGCGTCAGCAGGTCGTTAAAGGTTCGAGCCAGATCGGCCAGCTCATCCCGCTGACGCCCTACCCGCAGCCGCTCATGAATGTTGGTTGCCGAAATAGAATTTACTTGTGTAATAAGCTCCGCCACAGGCCTCAGCGCATCGGTAGCGAATAAATATCCGGCGATACCCACAATGATTAAGCTGAGCAGCCAGCCGAAAAACAGAATTTCCCGCAGTCGGACCAATTTACTCAGCCCATACCGGTCGTTGGCTGATGCCACAATCAGCAGCGAGTCGCCCCGTGAATTGATGTGACGAACGCCAACCGCTTCAAGGTCGCCAATGCGTATGTAGTGGGGTTGGCGGAGGGTTATTTTTCCTAAGAAGCTCGGGGTTACCGGAAAATGAGGCCGCTGATTGCCCTGATTGTACAGAATTACGCCCCGATCATTATAGATGGTTACCTGCTCGTCGTTCATAACAGGCAGATCGGCCTGGGGAAACTCACCTACATCTTCGCGTAGCCGAACGGTCGTAAGGGCTTTTTCTTCCAGCCGCTGTTCAAACTCCTGCTGTCTGAACTGGTCATAGAGGTAATAGACCGAAACCGTAAAAAGCAGCATGATTGACGCAACCAGCAGCACAAAAAGCAGCGTCAGGCGAGTGCGGATATTCATAAGAGTCGATAGTCGTCAGTCGATAGTGATTAGTGGCTGACGCATTTATTGCTCTCGCGTCAGCCACTAATCACTATCGACTGACGACTATCGACTATTCTTCCTTCAGCATATACCCCATGCCAATCACCGTGTGGATGAGTTTGGTGGGGAAGTCTTTATCAATTTTTTTACGCAGGAAATTCACATACACATCAATCACGTTGGTGCCGGTGTCGAAGTGAATGTCCCATACTTTCTCGGCGATATCAACGCGCGAGACCACGCGCCCCCGGTTTCGCATTAGGTAATCGAGCAGGCCAAACTCTTTGGCTGTCAGTTCAATGCGTTTGTTGCCCCGACGGGCTATCTTTTCGTTCAGATCGAGTTCAAGGTCGGCTACTCTCAGTATGTTGGTTTGCATACCGGCGTCGCTGTTTCGCTTGGTGAGTGCCCGCAAACGGGCCATCAGTTCCCGGAACTCGAAAGGTTTTACCAGATAGTCGTCGGCACCAGCTTCAAAACCTGTCAATTTATCATCAACAGATCCCATTGCCGTTAACATCAAAACGGGCGTCCGGTTTTTCTCATGCCGAATGGACTGAACAACATCGAAGCCGTTCATTTTAGGCAGATTGATATCCATCACAATCACGTCGTAGAGGTTGTTAAGGGCCATTGTTCGGCCCACTTGCCCATCGTAGGCAACATCTACTTCGCAGGATTGCTCTTCCAGCCCCTTCTTCACGAACGAAGCCAGCTTTGGTTCGTCTTCAACAACCAATATCTTCATGTCGGCAACATACATAGCGCTCGTTGGATTTAAAAACGATAGAACAAATTATTAGTTAACGTAGGGAGTGTGCACCGAAACGTTGAGCGATTCAGTGGGTTCTCCGCTTGTCGGTCCAAGGTCGCACTGGTGTATTAAAAGGGGTTGAAAGTAAAATTAAAAGTGAATTAAATTGATTTGGACGGGGTAAGTATTGGTGGATTTTGATTCTATCTATTCTATAGATTCTATGATTGTTATTACTGCTGCACTATAATTTTTCACGGACTATAGTTGGGCGTCTATTTGCCGACAATGAACTGATAATCAACAAAAAAGCCGCTCCGAATATCGGGGCGGCTTTCCGCTTCTATCCACACCATTTCAAGATCGACGACCGGGCGGCCGCCTAATCTTGATGTTCAACCTTCCCTTTGTAAAGGATTGTTCTGCTAAAGTAAGCAATTTCTTTATACTTCCCAGAAAAGCAATTTTTTTTCTGATTTAGTAAGCTACTGCAAATGTTATAACATCTTTTTCATAAAACGAAAATCTGGCTCGTAAAATTATCTAACGTAGCAAAAATTGCCCCAAAATCAGATGTCGCTGAACTTATGCCGGTAAAAAGCGTAAAAAATTAAGGGAAATACAAACAAGGTTAGAAGGGTGGCTGAGATCAGTCCCCCAATTACAACAATGGCGAGGGGTTTCGCTGTCTCGGAACCGATACCGTGCGAAACGGCCGCCGGTATGAGGCCAATACCCGCCATCATGGCTGTCATCACCACCGGGCGTATCCGCGAAATCACGCCCTCGCGGATAGAATCGTTGAGCGACAGGTTTCCCCGCAAATTCTTCTTGAAAACGGAGATGAGAATCACCCCGTTTTGAATGCAGATGCCAAACAGGGCGATGAACCCAATACCCGCCGAAATACTAAAGTTGACGTGCGTGATGAGCAGAGCCGCAATGCCGCCAATGATGGCAAACGGTACGTTGAACAGCACCAGCCCGGCATCTTTCACATTGCCGAACAACACAAACAGAATAAAGAAAATGGCGAGCAAACTAATCGGCACCACCTGTGCTAAACGGGCCGTGGCCCGCTGCTGGTTTTCAAAGTCGCCTGCCCATTTCATGCTGTAGCCCGATGGAAGTTTTACGTGTGCCTGCACTTTCTGCTGAGCTTCGGCAACGGCCCCGCCCATGTCGCGCCCACGAACCGAAAATTTGACGGCTCCGTAGCGTTGCCCGGCTTCGCGGAAAATCAGGACTGGGCCGGTTTGGGTATATACGCGGGCAATTTCCTTAATCGGAATCATGCTGCCGGTTTCGGTGGGCACCATTAACTGGCTGATTTGCTGCTCACTGCTGCGGAAAGGTTTGTCGTAGCGAATACGCAAGTCAAATTTCCGTTCTCCCTCATAAATCTGGGTAGCGGCTTTCCCACCAATGGCCATTTCAATAACAGCCTCTGCATCGGTCTTATTTACCCCATACAGGGCCAGTTTGCGCTCGTCTAATTCAACGCGCATTTCGGGCTGGCCGGTGGTGCGAATCACGCCCAGGTCTTCGATACCCTGCACGGTCGCCAACTGCTTTTGCACCTCGCGGGCTTTCTCTTCCAGAATAGTCTGATCCGGCCCATAGATTTTAACGGCAATGGAGCCTTTCACGCCCGATACGGCCTCTTCCACATTATCCATGATGGGCTGCGAAAAACCAAAATTTACGCCCGGGAAAACCTGTAGTTTCGCCTGCATTTTATCGACCAACTGCTCCTTGGTCAGCCCGCTTTTCCATTCGTCCTGTGGATAGATATCGACTAAGAACTCAATGTTGTAGAAACCCGTTGGGTCGGTGCCGTCGTTGGGTCGGCCCGTTTGAGAGATAACGCCTTTTACTTCCGGGAATTCCTCGAAAATGTGGCGCATCTCAACCGTTTGCTTAATCGACTCGGGCAGCGAGATGCTCATGGGCATGGTAGCCCGGACGTAGATTGATCCTTCGTTCAGTTCGGGAAGAAACTCCGTGCCCAGCAACGTAAAGCCCGACAGACCCACCAGCACAATAGCTGCCGTAAACAGAATACTCAGTTTTTTATGAGCGAAGGTAAAGCTAAAGAGCTGTGTAGCGTATTTCGTCACCGCGATAACAAAGGGGTTGTGCTTTTCCCGGACGTTCTTTTTGAGCAGAATACTGGCCAGCACCGGCACCAGCGTGAGGGTGAAAATCAGTGCCCCCAGCAGGGCAAAGCCCAACGTCCAGGCTAATGGGGAGAACATCTTACCTTCCACTTTCTGAAACGAGAAAATGGGTACTAAGCAGGTGATAATGATGGCTTTGGAAAAGAAAATCGCCTTGCCCATTTCGGTGCCTGTTTTTCGGAGCAGCCCCATTTTGGCCAATCGATTGAACTTGGGCATGCCTTCCTTATGGGCCAGTTCATCCAGTGTTACGAAAATGCCCTCCACCATGACGACGGCGCCATCTACAATGATACCGAAGTCGATTGCGCCCATGGACAGCAGGTTAGCCGACATGCCCTTCAGTCGAAGGCAGATAAACGCGAACAGCAGGGCCAGCGGAATCACAATCGACACGGTGACGGTGGTGCGCCAGTCGGCCATGAAAATAAAGACGATGACCGTTACGAAAACAATGCCTTCGATCAGGTTGTGGGTTACGGTATGCGTGGCGAAATGAATGAGCGTTTCGCGGTTGTAAAACGTATTGATTTTTACGTCGCTGGGCAGAATGGTTTCATTCAATTCAGTGATTTTGGCTTTCACCCGCTCAATGACCTCACTGGGGTTTTCACCCTTTCGCATCACCACAATGCACTCCACCACATCGTCCTTGCGGTCGCGCCCGGCCTGACCCAGCCGGGGCAGGGCCGATTCGGAAACCTGCGCTACGTTTCGCACCGTGATGGGCGTTCCTTTAACGTTCTTGATAATGATGTTCTGAATGTCCTGCTGGTTTTTCAGCAGACCAATTCCCCGCACGACGTAGGCTTCCGAATTTTTCTCGATTACGTCGCCCCCTACGTTCACATTGGCATTAGCCACCGCCTGATAGAGTTGGAGCGGAGTGATATTGTAGTCGATCAGTCGGCGGGGGTCAACTGAAATTTCATAGGTTTTGACCTCTCCCCCGAAGCTCACCACGTCGGCCACGCCCGGCACGCTTTTAAGTTGTCGGTCAATGACCCAATCCTGCAACGTTTTCAGTTCGCGGGAAGTACGCGTTGGCGATTGGAGCGTGTAGCGGAAAATTTCGCCGGTGGGACCATAGGGAGGCTGCACGTCGGGCCGGACCCCCTCAGGCAGTTCGACTCCACTCAGCAGATTGTTTACCTGCTGCCGGGCAAAGGCATCGTCGGCGCTATCGTCGAACAGTACCTTAATTACCGACAAACCAAACAGCGATGTTGAGCGAATATCCGTGCGTTTCTGAACGGAGTTCAGGCCAATTTCGATGGGGATAGTCACGAATTTTTCGACCTCTTCGGCCGACCGGCCCGGCCACTGCGTGATGAGCGTGATCTGGGTGTTGGTCACATCGGGAAAAGCCTCGATGGGGGTATTCTGATAACTGATGACGCCCGCTACAACAGCCAGCGCTGTCAGGAAAAAAATAAAAAATTTATTCTTCAGCGAGAAGGAGAGAATGCTTTTGATAAACTTGTTCATACCGATTTACGGCGCCCGTATGGCTATTATGTGGGCAAAAGTGCTGGCCTGAACTTAAATCGGGCTTAACCTGCGGTTAAAAGAATGTTAAAACAGTCGTGCAGGCAGCCGGTTCTATCATAGTCAAACCCATTTAGTCACTATGTTCGAACTACAGTCGAATTTTGGCTTTCCCGGAAGCCGGGAAGAATCAACCTTACCTGACGAGCCAATCAACCCGTTGCCCCGGGCGGTTCTGCGGCCCAACACGCATTGGCTACTCGACGGCGACTGGCAGTTTGCGCTCGATACGAACGATGCCGGTTTACACGAACGCTGGTATCTCGGGCATCCCTACGACGCCACGGCCCAGTGGCCCGGTTCTGTGGAAGAACACATGGCGCAGGCTAAAGGCCAGACACAACCGGTCGCCTGGCAGGATCAGGTCATTGTTTGGTATGAGCGCGAATTTCCACTCCCCGAACGGGGTGACGATCCGGCGCATTCAATTTTGCAGTTAACCTTTGGAGCTTGCGGTTACGAAACGCGCGTGTGGCTAAATGGCTATCCACTCAGCACCATTGAAGGGCAGGAAGCCCACTATGGCGAATACACGTCGTTTTCCTACGAAATGGCCGACGAATTGCTGCGACCCATAAACCGGCTGACGGTGCGGATTGTCGATACAATGGATGCCGATACACCCCGGGGCAAACAGGAGTCGCACGTTTATAAGCGAGGGGGCATTTGGTATCAGACCTACACGGGGGCCGTTCGTTCGGTTTGGATTGAACTTGTCGAGCGCAACCGGCTGCGGTCGCGGGTAGGGGTAGCCAGCACTATAGAGGACAACCTCCTGCGATTTACGCTGACGACGCGCATTCACGACCCCGGCGAGTATGTGGTTCGGCTTCAGGTGTTTGAGCGAAAAGCGGCCGAAGGTACGCCCCCAATGGCTACCTCCGATTTTCCGCTCCGGTTGGAGGCCGGACAGAAACAGCAGCGCGTAACCCTGGAATTACCGGGCGCTCAACTCTGGTCGCCCGATACCCCCGTGCGCTATCGACTTGTTGCCCAACTCATTGATGCCGACGGGCACGTGGCCCAGATTGAAACCCAGTTCGGCCTGCGTAAGATCGAAGCACGGGGTCGTTATGTGTACCTCAACAATAAACCCATCTACCTTGATGGCATTCTGTATCAACCCGGTACAGCCACTTACGAGGAGATGAAACGACACATGCAGGCCATGAAAGATTTGGGCTGCAATCTGGTTCGGGTGCACATAGCCGGGATTGACCCCCGGATTTACAATTTAGCCGATAAACTGGGGCTGCTGCTTTGGGTGGAGGTTCCCAGTCCGCACAGCTCTACATCGAAGAGCCGCCATAACCACCACGAAGAGTTGTTGCGGATGCTGGCCCTCATGGGTACGCACCCGTCAATTATTATCTGGAGCCTATATAACGAAGATTGGGGAGCGCAGGATATTGCCACCAACCCAAAAACCCGTGAGTATATCATGAACATGTACCACTACATGCAGTTGACCTACCCGCAGTTTCTGGTGGTTGATAACGATGGCTGGCGGCATATTTCCTACGAAGGGCGACTCAAATCTGACTTGCTGACCGCTCACTTCTACACACCCGATCTGGAACACTGGAAGTCGCTGCTCGACCGCCTGATTTCGGGCGACTTAGACACGGTAGCTGCGTTTCCGTTGGTGGTGGGCGACCCGTTTTTTTATCGGCGTCAGATTCCCTTACTCATCAGCGAATGGGGCGGATTTGGCTTTGTCAATTACGGCGGCCCGCAGACTGCCGAAGACCGCGCCGACCGTATCCGGCTATTCAAGCAGGAAATGCGAAAACGCTCCATTGCAGGTGATGTCTATACCCAGGCAACCAACATTGAGGACGAACAAAATGGCTTAATTGACCCGCAAACCGGCGAATTGTCGGTGCCTGCCGGATTGCTGGCATCAGGTGGCTACGAATCCCTGCCCGAGCCACCTCCGAACGGGCATTCCAGCTAAAGCCGGGAATTATACACCACCAGATTATAATTCTGTACATTGGTTAGGGAAGGATGTGGGCGGGGTTTGTGTTATTGACATGATGACAAGCTGCACCGGGCTGAAGCCCCGTGCAGTGCATTGATCACTTGCGCGGGGTTTCAACCCGGTGTAGCTTGTCGCATTATCAGTCATAAAGTCAATAACAGAATCATGAAGACCCTCACATTCAAAACCAATATCAAATGCGGTGGCTGCATTGCTGCCGTTACGCCCTTTCTGAACGAAGCCGTTGGCGCCGGGAACTGGCAGGTAGATACGCAGAATCCCAATAAAATATTGACCGTAGAGACCGCAAACGTCGAAACCGTTCGGCAAGCCGTTGAAAAAGCCGGGTATAGAGCTGAACCTTTATCGTAACAACGTATGTCAGCTACTATCACCGATTCTGCCCGGAAAACGGCCAGCAGTAGTTCCGTATCAGAAGTGCGGGAAACATTTCCAGTACTGGAGATGAGTTGTGCCGCCTGTGCTGTCAGTGTCGAATCGACTTTAAAACATACGCCGGGCGTTAGCGACGCGGGTGTGAACTACGCCAACCAAACGGCCTGGGTGCAATTTAATCCTATTGCCGTAACGCCAGCCGATCTACAGGCCGCTGTTCGGGCGGTGGGCTACGACATTGTGTTGGAAAATCCCGAAGTAGATGTGCGTCAGGTGCAGGAAGAAGCCCAGCAACAGCGTGTTGATTCGCTGAAACGGCGGACTATTTGGGCGTCGATTCTGTCGCTGCCGGTTGTGGTGATTGGCATGTTCCTAATGGACCGGTCCGACGTTTCGGTACCCTACGCCAACTGGATCATGCTATTCCTTTCGGCACCCGTGGTGTTTGGCCTGGGCCAGCCGTTTTTTGTGAATGCCTGGAAACAAGCTCGGCATGGCAAAGCCAACATGGATACGCTGGTGGCACTGAGCACGGGCATTGCGTTTTTATTCAGTGCCTTCAACACCATTTACCCCGAATTCTGGCACCGGCGTGGACTGCATCCACACGTTTATTTTGAAGCGGCTGCGGTGGTCGTCGCTTTCATTTTGCTGGGCAAATTGCTCGAAGAACGCGCCAAATCCAATACATCGTCGGCTATTAAGAAACTAATGGGCTTGCAACCTAAAACAGTTCGATTGATTGATGAAGCGGGCGAACGGGAAATTCCCATTTCGTTGGTGCAGACCGGGCAGTTACTATTGGTGAGGCCCGGAGAGAAAATTCCGGTAGATGGCCGTGTGGAATCAGGGCAATCATTCGTGGACGAGAGCATGATTAGTGGCGAATCACTGCCCGTTGAAAAGCAGGCTGGAGCGAGCGTCTTTGCCGGAACGATTAATCAAAAAGGTGTTTTTCGGTTTCGGGCCGAAAAGGTAGGAGGTGAAACCCTGCTGGCGCAGATTATCCGTATGGTGCAGGAAGCACAGGGCAGTAAAGCGCCCGTCCAGCAAACCGTTGACCGAATTGCGGGTATTTTTGTGCCGATTGTACTCGGTATCGCGTTGCTCACCTTTGTTGTCTGGTTACTTTTTGGCCACTACTTGGCCCCCGATAGCGACCCTTTGACAACGGCCTTGCTCACATCCGTAACGGTGCTGGTAATAGCCTGCCCCTGTGCGCTCGGCCTGGCTACGCCAACGGCGATCATGGTAGGCGTGGGCAAAGGAGCCGAGAACAACATGCTGATTAAAGATGCCGAGGGTTTAGAGATTGGTCATACGGTCAATGCGGTTGTTCTGGATAAAACCGGTACGATTACCGAAGGAAAACCCGTTGTTACAGACAGCCGGTGGCTGGTTCCGGCTGAGGAACAGGCTCAATGGCAAGCTGTGCTTTACGCCCTGGAAAGTCAGTCGGAGCACCCACTGGCCGAAGCTGTAGCGGCTTACCTAAACCCTACAAATTCTGTATCGCTGGCGTCATTCGAGAGCGTGACGGGGCGGGGTGTTATCGGCCGTTATCAAAACGACACGTTTCTCGTAGGTAACCGGGCGTTGCTGACCGAAAACCGGATTGACCTGACCGAGGAGGTCCGCCACCAGGTTACCGATTGGCAGAATCAAGCCAAAACCGTTGTGTTTTTCGCTCGGACAGGCAGTAGTGGGCGAGGGGAGATACTGGCTGTGCTGGCTATTGCCGATCCCGTCAAAACAACCTCAAAACTGGCTATTGAAACCCTGCAAAACCGGGGCATCGACGTGTATATGCTCACGGGCGATACCGCTCAAACCGCAGCCGCCGTAGCGAAGCAGGTAGGCATAAACCAGTACAAAGCCGAGACTATGCCCACCGATAAAGCCGATTTTGTAAAGGCCTTACAGGCTGATGGCAAGGTGGTGGCAATGGTCGGCGATGGCATTAACGATTCGCACGCCCTGGCGCAGGCCGACATCAGCATCGCGATGGGTAAAGGCTCGGATATTGCGATGGACGTAGCCCGAATGACGCTCATTACGTCGGACCTGACCGCCATTCCCAAAGCCCTACAGCTCTCTAAACAGACCGTGCGGGTTGTTCGGCAGAACCTGTTTTGGGCGTTCATTTATAACCTCATTGGTATCCCAATTGCCGCTGGCGTATTGTATCCGGCCTTCGGTTTCCTGCTCAATCCCATGATTGCCGGAGCCGCTATGGCCCTGAGTTCGGTATCAGTCGTGAGCAATAGCTTGCGGTTGAAGAGAATGAAACTTTGACTAAGGAGTCACTACAGGCATTTGTTGCCAGAAAGGCCTATGTTTGGGATAAGTGTTCAGTATTATGTTGTCTTGTTAACTCAGTCAATGCAACGAAAATGAGACAGCGCGGCTGCCGCATTGATTCCTGAGATGACAATTTGAGACATTTTAAGGTACTATTTAGTTGGTTTTATCGGGTAGTGTTATCTTCTCACAAAATGGGCGTTTTGAGAAACAGCATACCCATTATTTTTGACACTCTCTACTTTTAAAGTTCGGCATGGTCTTTCCATCATAACTTTACTTAGCAACCGCCTTTGCGAGGGGCACGTTTATAAATTAGTTTACTATCTCGTTCTACGTAGTCGCCCGATACTATTGGGTATGAATACTTGGGCGCGTGCGATACACTATGGCTTCTTATAATTATTTTGTCGTTAACTTTCAGGCTGTGTAATGGCTGAAATTCATTGTTAACGTTCAAAAAATCCTTGTCAGACTTTTCTGGCCCAAAACTAAGAATATAATCGTCACCATTAATCCTGACCATCACTCCGAAACCTAATCGTGAGCCTGGCGGAAGAGAAAGAGAGGTTATAACAGCCTCCATATTGGTAAAAGCACTTATATGCTTCCTTATTTTAGCTTCACCGGCATACACTTTTTTACCTTCGGGAGACGCTTCCCATTTTTTGTACTTTATACCATCAGGGGTAGCCTCCCATTTTTTCAATTCAGCTTTCCTTTCAGCAGCAGAGGGTGGCTTTGAGGTCGACTTTTTAGAAGCTTCATTTTTAATTTCACCATTAGCAACTACCAGTCCGCTTACCACAACCAGCGGTAAGATCAGTGCGTGAATAATTTTTTTTCATATTTTTTGTAGGTTTAATTAAAATGGATCTATATCCTGACAAATCAGATCCGTTTAAGGTATTTTTTTTATTTTCAAGGATTTCAACCACTGCGGTGGGCCGCAAAGCTAAAAGTTTCTATCCTGTCGTCTGTTAAGGGCCTGTAAAAGAAAGTTAACGAAACGTAAATGCTGCTTTTACAGACTGCTATAGATTTTAGCCCCTAAGAAATTGGATATACTATACAAAAATGTGCCTATACAACGGTCTTACAAAAACGCTCTTTTACTAAGATTACGCACTGCACTGTTGAGTGAAAGTGATGAAAATTGGTGTCGCCTGTGCGGTGCAATTTGGTGGGGCTGCCTATCTTAGCAGTTAGTTGATAGTGAGGAATTGCCGGAAGGCAATAGTAATCAACACCTACCTGAAGGAGTCCCGTGGGGTGTTCCAGTACAAAAAAATCCCCGCCGGAGTTCCGGCGGGGATTTTTATAAATCTATTAGTGTAAAAACAGGTCGTGAAACCGAATTTATTTGGCTGCAACCGTGCCCCGCAGTGCGCGCGGGATTTCGATGCTGGCCACTGGGTTCGATCCCTGTTCGAGCATTTCCAGGTTCTTCACTGGAATCTGGCTAACCCGAACCGATTTGCCGAGGTCAAGACCCGATACATCTACATCAATAAAATCAGGGATGTTTTCAATAGCCCCTTTCACGCGCAGTTTCCGAACGCGGGTTACTAATTTACCCCCTTTCTGTACGCCAGGCGCAGAACCCACTAACCGAACCGGAACGGCAATTTTAACCGGCTTTTTATCCGTTACCAACAAGAAGTCAGCGTGCAGCAGCACGTCGCTTACTGGGTGGAACTGGGTTTCCTGAAGAATCGCCCGGTATTCAGCGCCTTCAATATTCAGCGCCACTTCGTAAATATTGGGCGTATAGATTAACTCACGGAACAGAATAGCCGGGGCATAAAAATGCACCTGCTCCTGGCCCCCATACAACACGCATGGAACATTGCCCTCGGCCCGGATCGCCTGTGATTCCGTGCGGCCGAGATTCGCTCGTTGATACCCTACAATCTCGATTTTTTTCATGTTAGTAGTGCCGAACGTCCACATTCGGCCGAAAAGATGAAACACCCGGACGTGGACGTCCGGCACTACACTTAATATTTTATAAACAGTGAACTAATAGATTCATGATCCCGAATGCGGCCAATGGCTTTGGCAAATAACTCCGCCACCGACAGTACTCTGATTTTGGCGTTAGTTTCCTTCAACGGCAGCGTATCGGCCACCACTAATTCTTCCAACACCGAATTGGCAATGTTTTCGTGCGCTTTGCCCGACATAATCGGGTGTGTACACACGGCCCGCACCGATAAAGCGCCTTTATCCATAATAATCTGAGCGGCTTTTGCCATCGTGCCGCCTGTGTCGATCAAATCATCCACCAGCACCACGTTGGCCCCTTCGACATCGCCAATGACCTGCATCGATGCAATTTCGTTGGCCCGTTTGCGGTGTTTGTCGCACAATACAATGTCGGCGTTGAAATGTTTCGCGAAGGTGCGGGCGCGGTTGGCTCCCCCTACGTCGGGCGAAGCAATTACCAGATTATCTAAGTTCAGGCTTCGGATGTACGGCACAAAAACCGACGTTCCTTCTAAGTGATCGACCGGAAAGTCGAAAAAACCCTGAATTTGTCCGGCGTGCAAATCAATCGTCATTAACCGGTCGGCACCCGATGCAGCCAGCATATTAGCCACTAACTTGGCCGCAATCGCCACGCGGGGTTTGTCTTTCCGATCCTGCCGGGCATACCCAAAGTACGGAATCACTACCGTGACGTAGTGAGCAGACGCTCGCCGGGCGGCATCGACCATGAGCAGCAGTTCCAGCAGGTTATCGCCCGGAGGAGGTGTTGACTGAATCAGAAACACATCGCAACCCCGAACCGACTCCTCAAAACTGGGCGACATTTCGCCATCGCTGAACCGTCGGCACGTATAGCCGCCTAAGTCTTTGCCATAATAATGTGCAATTTTTTCGGCTAAATAAGTGGACTGAGTCCCCGAAAAAATCTTAACCGGATTGAACGAAGCCATGTGTGCCGGACAAATTTCCCGCAAAGGTACGGAAAAAATAGGCTGCATCCCGGTTCAGTTTAAAGTTTCTTTACGGAGCGGCTTTTAGTTTACCACCCCCAACCCCCTCCTAAAACAGGAGGGGGCTTTCTCCAAGCCGACCTTATTCCCTTACGAGGGAGTTGAGAATGGGCGAATAGTTTCCTTATTAGCCCCCTCCTGTTTTAGGAGGGGGTTGGGGGTGGTAAACCAACAAGTAAAAACGTTCTTTATACCACCTCCATCCGTTTTGCAAACAATTTAGGCTGCTTTGAATTTAGTACGTATGACTTCAATCCTGCCCCGCCTGACCAAAGCACCGGACTCTCAAAAACGATGGCCTCTTGATTCTGTCCGGCTGACTGAACTACTGGAGCGGATTGCTACTCAGGCTGCTCAAACCGATACCGACGAAACATTTCCCGAAGAGGCTTTCAATTGGCTGGCCGAAGCTGGTTTACTGAGCGTTACGCTGCCCGATGAATCCACTAACTGGCAACTCCCAACAACCCCCCAACTTCTACAGTTGCTCAAACGCATTGGTGCCGCAAATCTCGCCGTCGGGCGGGTGTATGAAGGTCATATCAATGCGCTGAACTTAGTTGATTTATACGCTACTTCGGAACAGCGCGAAAGATGGTTTGCCGATGCTAACCAGCACCAGAAACTGTTCAGCGTCTGGAATACGCAGGCGGCTGATGGCGTAACAATCGAATCGCTTGACAATGGCCGCTACCGCCTGGACGGGGCAAAAACGTTTTGCTCGGGTGCGGGCTGGATTCAACGTCCTCTCATCACCGGCGAATTAATCGGGGGCGATAAAAAAGGATGGCAGATGTGCATTATTCCGGTTGAACGGGTAAAATCCATTTCGGAAGATACCCGTTTCTGGCAACCGTTGGGTATGCGGGCATCGGTCAGTTATAAACTCGATTTTACGGGTATCGAACTGGACGAGAGTGACCTGCTGGGACAACCCGATGAGTATTATCGACAACCCTACTTTGGTGGGGGAGCTATACGGTTTGCCGCCGTTCAGTTGGGAGGAGCCGAAGCCTTATTCGACGCGACACGGTCGTTTCTGGCTGGTATGAACCGCACCGATGATTCGTTTCAGCAAACACGACTGGCCGAAATGGCCTGGCTCGTTGAGTCGGGGAATCAGTGGATTAACGCGGCTGGCGAGAAAACGGATGGATGGTTAGCCAATAGTGAGAGCGCTAAAATTGTCGCCTACGCCAACATGACCCGAACGGCCATCGAGGAAATCTGCCTTCGGGTGATGGCGCTGGCCGAACGGTCGGTAGGGGCGAGGGGGCTGATGCGACCCCTGCCGTTTGAGCGAATCCACCGCGACCTGACATTTTACCTGCGGCAACCCGCTCCCGATGCCACCTTGCTCGACATTGGCCGCTATGTGCTTACCAACCCCCAAAACGCGCATGAACTCTGGGAGTGACAAGGCCACTGTATTAGACCAGCGTGCTCGCGAAATGCCCGTCGGCGATCTCGAAAAAATGGAATCGGTGCTGATCGTTGCCCCGCATCCCGACGACGAATCGCTGGGGTGTGGAGGAACCATCGCCCGATTGCGCGAACGGAACATTCCTGTTCACGTACTATTCGTAAGCGATGGTAGTATGTCGCATCCAAACTCGCCAAGCTACCCCGCCGACCGGCTGCGGCAGGTGCGTGAAACCGAAGCGTTGGAGGCTCTACGTATACTAAATGTTCCGGCTGAGAACGTGACGTTTATGCAGCAGAAAGACACGCAGGTGCCAATTTCCGGCAACCCGGGTTTCGACGAAGCCGTTACGTTTATTTATCGACTTCTGATAGAGGTTAGACCAACAGCAATCTTTGTTCCCTGGCGACGCGACCCTCACCGCGACCACCGGGCTTCTTGGCACCTGCTGACGGCTGCGCTGAAAAGCTACCCGGCCCGCCCGCGCGTGTTTGAATACCTGATCTGGCTATGGGAACTGGGCTCCGACGACGATATGCCCCACCCAGACGAAATGACGGTCTGGTGCATACCCATCGAACAGGTTATGGACCAGCGCAACCGGGCCATTGCCGCCCACCGCTCGCAGGTTACCCGCCTGATTGATGACGACCCGACGGGATTTTATCTGTCACCGGAATTACTCACGCATTTTGATAATCCGAGAGAATTATTTCTGGAAGAGCGAAGAAAACAATAAAACTATGCCTGACTCCAGCTTACCCACGACCTATTTTGATGATGTGTATCGGGCAAACGCTGATCCCTGGGCGTTTGAAACCAGTCCTTACGAGCGGGCAAAATACGCGGCTACGATGGCGGCTTTGCCCCGGGAGCAGTATGCCAATGCCTTTGAAATAGGCTGTTCAATTGGTGTTTTAAGTGAGTTACTGGCAAAGCGTTGCGACCACTTACTATCAGTGGATGCCAGTGAATTGCCATTGGAAGTTGCCCGAAAACGGCTGGCTCCTTATCCACAGGTAACCGTCAGGCAAATGAGCGTGCCCAATGAATTCCCCAATGACCACTTTGATTTGATTGTCGTCTCGGAAGTTGGCTATTACCTTGTGCTCGATGACCTGAAGCGACTACGTCAACACCTGTTCGACCATCTGACGGCTGGCGGACATTTGCTATTAGTGCATTGGACTCCGTTTGTGCCCGACTATCCGCTCACGGGCGATCAGGTTCATGATTTGTTTCTGGAAACAGCCGGTGCCAGCCAACCGCTTATACATCTGTTGAACCAACGCGAAGAGACGTATCGACTGGATTTGTTTGAAAAACAGTAATTGAAGGGTCTGTCAAATATATTCGTAAAGCCTGAATAGCGGTTGTGATAGGAACCGGCTGCCACCGCTGTGCCCACGCGCCGGTCGCCATTTTTTCGCCAACTTTTTCCCACAACTGACCAAAATAGCAGCTTGTCTGCAATTCCGTCCGTAACCAGAGGGGGTCTATGCATAGTTCGTCGGCGATGGTTTTTAGGGTATCCATACCGATAGTCGTATTGCGTTTTTGCCAGATTTCGCGTAACAAATGCCGGTTACGAAGTCGGATGATAATCGCTTGCGCGGGTTCGACTACCTGACATTGGCCAGCCTGATGCATAGATGACCAGTACCGCAACTGCTCCGAAAAACCAATGGCCACCTGTCCCTGCATCCGGGTTGAGGTAAATACTTTTACCTTCGGACTCTGCCGGACTTTTGCATCCATGCGGACTAAGGCATGATAAAACGCTTCGTCTTCCAGAAATGGTTTTTCGGGGAGTCGGCCTACGCGCTCGTAGGTGTGGCAGGTGACGGCAATACTGGCCCCAAAGTGTTGAAAATGACGCGGCCAGGGGTCGTGCGGGCATGGATCAAGCAGACTCTCCACTTTTGCCACTAAACTGCGATACATCACGTCGCGCAGGTGATAGCGCCGAACCTGGCTCTCATCGGGGCGGGTCAGAATACGCCCGCCAACGGCATCATTACCCCTGGCAATTTCCTGCATAATGTGATAAACCCACTGGCTGTCAACGACCGTATCGCCATCGGTTGAGGCAATGACACCATTCGTCTGGCCAATGCTGGTTAACCGCCGGTGAGCTTCATCCATCAGCAGCCGCCGAACCGTACCGATGTTCGCTTTGACAGAAGGTAATTGAATGTTGGCAATGTGGAGGGGAAAGTCAGGATATTGCCGCTGGTATCGAATCGCCACGTCGTAGGAGCAGTCGGTGCAATTGTTAACTAATAACAGGACTTCATATAGAGCTTTGTCGAGCGGTAAATTAGTATGATCCTGCTGATTACGCAGCGCATCAAGGGTAGCGGTCAAATGATGAGCTTCATTCCTGACGGGAACAATTACGCTTAGTTGCAGGTGTGGATTAGTAGGGGTGGTGTTGAACAAAGGATATGTTACTGACGTATAATCTATCGCTTCGGTAATGGTTTGCATACAAACAAGCGTGGCCCGTAGTAGCTATGTTTCTACATGGACTCAACCCGTACAACCTACCGCAGCAAGAGATTGTTAGCGTATTCGATAAAGTATTCGGGAACGGATCAGGCCAGTTTACGGTGGCTGTAACGCCCCTGCCATTTACGGAAAATGAACGGACAGAGAGTTGCCGACAAGACACCAACACCCGCGCCGGCCAATACGTCGAGCGGGTAGTGAGCCGCCACGTAAATTCGGCTGTAGGAGACCACAGCCGCCCATAAAAAGCCCCATTTCAGCCAGGGATACTGCTTGCCCAGCAACAGCCAGAGCGTGGTTGCCAGGGCAAAGGTCGTGGACGCATGGGAGGATACGAAACCATATTGACCACCGCATTCGAGTACCGGATGAATCAGTTTTTGCAGGGCCAGTTCATGGCAGGGCCGCAGCCGGTGGGTGAGCGGTTTAATAACCGATGAAGCTATCTGATCAGCCAGAGCCACAGCCGCCACAATGGTCAATATGATGCCGATGGTCTGTTTACGGTAGCGATAAATGAGCCAACCGACGAGCAGAACGTAGAGCGGAATCCAGCTATTCCGCTCCGTAATCCAGATCATAATCGGGTCGAGCCAGGGCGTATAGCGGCCGTTCAACCACAGAAACAGGTCGATGTCGAGTTGATTAAGCGTTTGTAACACCAGGCGTAGTGATGGCCACTTTATGGTAAATATCCTGCATCGGAATGGTAAAATCGCCAATGCTCACGGCCATGTCGAGCGTGTCATAATCTTCGTTTAGCCAGTGATGAGCATCCTGCTGTCGGGTGTAGACCGATACGTTTGGCAGATGCTGGTCGATATAAATAATATGCTGGACGGAATCGAGCTGTTTGTAACAACGTAATTTGGTAAACATATCATTCCGCTCCGTCGAGTCGGATAGAACTTCAATGAGCAAGTAGGGATTCGTAATGCCAGCCGCCCGTTTTGGAAGCGGGAAAAGTTGACTTTCTCCCTTCATAACCAGCACGTCAGGGTTGACCGATAAGCTACAGGAGGGCACATATACTAATTTATTGCTACCCATAACCCGTATGTCTGGATTGTTGTAGAAGACTGTCCGTAGGGCAGCACCAATATTTAGAACAATTGTTTCGTGACTATCGCTTGCCTGACTCATTTTTACGCGTATCTGCCCATTAATATACTCGATGTCGTACTTGACCGGGAATGGTTCTTCGCTCAGTTCGTTAAGTACGGCCCAGTATTCATCCAGTGAAGCGGCAATCCAGACCACTTCTTCCTGCTTCAGTCGTTCGGTAATTTGTTCTGCAAGAGGGGCAGTTACGACCATGATTGTGTTTTTTGGCTAAAGATACGAAATCAGCGTAACTCCATGTGCTCATATAGATTACTCACTCTGGCTCAGGATGGGCAATAAATTCCCAATATTTATAGCTGGGAGGAGCTTTAGAGTTGGGGGAGTTTGCCGCGCTTATTACTGAACTGCCTATTGGGCTTACCCCTCCAAGGGCTACTCCTATTCCAGTTCCTACCATCCGGCCTACAACCCTATTGGGGTACTGAGTTGACATCCTGGATAGACCTGCTATTGTATAGTAGCCGTTTGGCCATTTCGCATCGCGCTGTTCACGTGGTTTGCATGAGCATTTCTGAAGCCGGACGACTCGATTGATTGGTATTGTGACGGTCTGTCCGATGGCATCTTCTATCTTAAATTCTGCTGAATCGACTTGAATCAGACGCCCCTCTGTCGTAACCAGCACATTATCATGAATGAATACGCATTCGAGACCCTTATTTAGTTTAAAAAAGACACGCTTATCGGATTCTCCGTCAATAGCTTCTATTGACTGCGCCAAACATAAAGAAGTAAAAAGAAGCAATCCTGCCGAAAATAATGAGCGTTTATGGAAGCGAAAGAAAATGGACATTACAGCTATGTACAATATTACGGGAGATTAATGTTATAAGTGATGTAGTAGTGATAATGCCTGACTTAATGCGAATGGTGGCTATTTTCGTTTCCCATCTCACCTGATTGGTCTATGACCAAGTAAACAATGTTATAGTTCATGCTAAATTATAATACCAGAAACTGGCTGAGGTAGTTGCGGGCAGTCAGAATAGCCGCCTGCACATCTTCGGGGCTGCCTTCGTAGGCTTTGTCTTCCACCTCAATGCAAACGGCCCCCCGGTAGCGCACGTCGGTTAGCGCAGCAAAGAAATCGCGCCACCGAACATCGCCCAAACCGGGGAGTTTAGGCGAATGATAGTCCAGCGGGTTCGCCATAATACCTACGCGGTTGAGTTTGTCGCGGTAGAGTTTCACATCTTTCAGGTGAATGTGATGGAGCCGGTCGCGGTAGTCGTAAATGGGCCGGATTTCGTCCATCATTTGCCAAATCAGGTGGCTGGGATCATAATTTAATCCTAACGCCCGCGAGGGAATTATCTCGAACATCCGGTCCCAGACGGCGGGTGTGGTCGCGAGGTTTTTGCCGCCCGGCCATTCATCGTCCGTGAACCACATGGGACAGTTTTCAATGCCAATTTTTACGTTACATTCTTCGGCCACCTTCACGATGCCCGGCCAGTGTTCGGCATAGAGTTTCAGGTTATCGGCAATGCTTAGGGAGGGGTTCCGCCCGATGAATGTATTCACCACTGGAACGCCCAGTTTGGCAGCCGCCCGGATAATTTTTTTGATATGTTCCCGGTAAAAATCAGCCTGCTCCGGGTTGGGGTCGAGCGGATTCGGGTAATAGCCTAACCCCGAAATGGAGATATGATAGAGCCGCTGCAGGGTATGAATTTGCTCAACGTGCAGGTTGTCAACGTCTATGTGCGTAACGCCCGCATACCTTCGCGCATCGGCATTGCCCGAAGGCCAGCACATGAGTTCAACACATTTAAACTGGTGATCCGATGCGAATTTCAGAACACCATGTAGGTCATAATCGGCCAGAATCGCCGATACAAAGCCAAGGTTAAGCATAGGGCAGGAATTATTGAAGGCGCAAAATAATGAAATCTTTAGTAGCGTGGACCAGCGGTCCACGCTACAATTCCGAACGCCAGACTTCTAAATAAGCGATTATATCCGGTACGGTTGGGCTATTGCCGTTTTGGATATACGCCCCGGATGTAGCCATGCCCAGCAGCAGGCAATCGGTCAAGGAGCACCCGTTCAGCATTCCCCAGCAGAATCCGGCATTTAGATTATCACCCCCGCCGGTCAGGACTTTGGGCGTCGGTACTAATCGGCCTGCCATTTGCAAAACTCCGTCGCTGGTCGCTACTAAACAGCAATCTGTTGGGTGAACCAGCACGGTAGGAATGCGGGTGTGCTGTTGAATAAACGCTGCAATCTCCGTAAGGGCAGGCGTTTGGGACAGGCGGGTGGCATTGGCCGAACTGTGCCCATGCAGCGCCAGATAAATTCGGCGGGCTTCGTTTTCGTTCATGCCCAGCGTAACCGAGCCAAACGGCGCATAACGGGCGGCAATTTGCAGCGCGTCCTGAATGTCGGGGGCCGAACGTTTCGTCGGGTCGCAGAGGTCGAAAAAGAAGAAGGGTGGGGCAGCGATTGGCGTTGCCTGCACAATATGGGTGAGATAGCCTTCCCATAAATCGTTCCCATGCGGTAGATTCGCCCAATCGACAAAAGCCAGCAACTGACTTTCGGTATATTGCTGGCGCAGGGCATCAAGCCCGATTTGTTCGGCCACGTATGACCAGCGTAATCGCTCAAAGACCGACACTTCGGAGAAAATCACCTTGCCATCGCCAAATTCCAGCGCGTTCGATTCGGCGGGTGGCCCCAGCGATACCCGTTCGCAACCGGGGTGCATCTGCTCGAAAATGGGGTCTGAGAGTGTACCAACGCACCGATTCGGAATGCCCAGCGAAGCCAGCGCATGGGCCAGAATAGGTGCATTCCCGCCAATTTTCGTGGCTTCGGTTACGAGTTCAATCTGCCCACTTTTTCCCGAAAGCGTATGTACCAGATGAGCCAGTTCGCTGATGGTGTCAATGTATTGGCTGCCCGTCCCGCTTTTTGCCCGCACCACTTTCTGGATTTTATCGACGTACCCATCGAAGCCAACAAACGCGAGAAGGTCAGTTCGTGGCGGATTTTCCCGAAGCCGGTCAATGAGTGATTGGATGGGAGAGGTCATGAGTGTCTGCGGCCCAAACAGGTTCCGGCTGGTTAAGTAGAAGAGAATTTGTTTGATTTCCAAACAGCCAGAGCCTGTTTGGGCCGGGTCCTAATAGCCTTTCGCTTCGGGGGTTGGAGCAATGGGCGTGCTGGCATCAACAACTCCGAACCGGCGGTAAGCATCTTCCATGATGGCGGCTGTTGCCGAAGCACCCAATCGCGAAACGCCCATTTCCTTCACCTTTAGCAATCCATCCAGCGTGCGAACGCCCCCGGCGGCTTTCACCCGGACCGGAACGCCGGACCGTGCCGTCCCAACGTTGGCTAACATTAGTCGTAGGTCGTGTTCCGTAGCACCTTCGTAGCTGTATTTGCCGTCGCTGCCTTTCACAAAGCCATAGCCGGTGGAGGTTTTTACAAACTCAGCGCCTACTTCCGTGCAAATCTGGCAAAGCCGGATTTTATGGGCATCATCGGGCAGAAAATCGTTCTCGAAAATTACTTTCAGAATAGCCCCGTTCGCGGTGCAGGCATCGTGAACGGCCTGTATTTCGGTCTGCACATAAGTCCAGTCTTCGCCCAGCACCTTGCCGATGTTCACGACCATGTCGATTTCAACGGCTCCATCCTGGCAGGCCTGCACTGTTTCGGCCACTTTGATGCTTATGGCACTGTTGCCGTGCGGAAAGCCAATGACCGTGCCGACCAGCACATCCGACCCGGCCAACAATTCAGCCGCCATCGGAACGGCATAGGGTTTAATGCAAACCGAAGCGACGTCGTACTTGAGCGCCAGTTCGCAACCTTCGCGCAGTTCCGCATCCGTCATGGTGGGGTGGAGCAGCGAGTGGTCAATCATTTTGGCAATCTCGTAAATCAGGGTTTTGTTCATAAATAATTGGCGAATTAGTGAATGATCGAATGACAGGGCCGCCGGAGCGGTGAATAAGTGAGGAAAAGAGCGAGCAGTATCTGGCTGAATAATATGCTTTGCGCCAGCTATTCACTCATTAACTTATAGGCCGCCACTGATGGCGTATTGGTCGGTGAAACAAAATAACTGGCTATAGACATGCAGGTTAGGCTGGTTGGTTACGTATCGGCGCTCGGCATACAAAAGCGGGGTGTTTTTAGGGCAGTTGAATAGAGAGGCCTGCTCGGTGTTGGCACCAACCGCCCGCAACCGCTGTTCCATGTTCCTGATATGGAGTTCATATCGACTGCTCAGCGTCCGAAACAGCGACCCATCGAGCAGGTCTTCCGTCAGTAATGTGTGCAGGCCCATATCGGGCACAAACGTATATTCAAGCATCACGGGGCTATCGTCGGCGTAACGCAGTCGTTTGATAAACAGACAGTTTAGTGCCTGTTCAGCATCCGTTAGCGGATAGAAAAAAATGGCTGGCCAGGCTTTTATCGCCATCGGCGCCAGAAATTCCGTTCGCACGGTATGGTTGCTCCCTACCACTTCCGAAAAGCCCTGAAACGACAGCAGTCCCAACGCCTGCCGCTCCGACCGAACGATGCTGCCTTTGCCATGACGACGCTCGATGAAACCTTCCCGAACCAGTTCCATAAGCGCCTGCCGGACGGTCATACGGGTTGTCTGAAACGTAGCAGCCAGTTCGTTTTCTGAAGGCAACAGGCTTCCTTTCGGGTAAATCCCTTCCACAAGCTGCCGCTTTAACGACTCGTGAATAAGCTGGTACTGCCGGGGTTTGCTTACCATGAAACAAAGGTAAAAAATCAACTTGTCTATACAAGTAAAGAAAAGACAAATTTTACAGATAGGCAGTTCATGCCCGCCCATTGCCTCCTTTTGATAAAAAGGGTGTTTCTACGCTTGTACGAGCGAATACGGTTTGTCAATTTTACACCCAACCACTTGGGCGTCAGCAGGTGCTGTATGACTTAAACGTTGTGGTGACGAGTTAATAACCTACCTGTTTTTATGAAGAACTGCTTCCCCGCTTATGGTTTGGTAGCCGCCCTGTTCTGGCTCAACGGGTGCATTAGTACAAGGGCTGTAGAGGAATTTACAACCGCGTCGATTGCCGCCACCAGCCAATTGCCCGTCGTGGCAACGGATTTAGCGGAATCATGCATTCGCCAGAAGCAGTATCAGGCCATTCGGGCGAATGATTTTGATCCAATGACATTGCAACAGAAAGCCGAAACCGAATGTGCTGATTTACGGAAATCCGAAAAAGGTTTTGTGGCGGCCAATAAAGTGCTGGTACAGTATCTGCAATTGCTGGACCGGTTGGCGGGCGACGAACTGGCTACCTACGATAAGAGTTTAGATAAACTGGCGGGTAGTCTGACCGAAACACAGTCGCTGCCCAAAGAGCAAATCACTACCGTCAATAAGATTGTCAAGTTTCTGAGCGGGGCCACGGCTAATGGGTGGCGACGTAAGCAGTTGAGCAAAGCTATTGAAGAAGCCAACCCCGACATACAGACGCTACTCGCTACTCTCTCCACCATCATTACAAGTAACTATATGCAGTTGCTTGAAAATGAGCAGTTTGCGGCAAAAAGTCTATACCTGACGACGATAAAGGAAAATATTACATTAGATGAGAAAACAAAAGAGAAGAAACTAAAAGACCCAATTGCCGTGCTGTTGCTCCAGCAACAATGGGATAGAGAGTTTAAACTGCTCGAAAATCGCAAGAAAACGGTGCAGACTTACGGCCAGATTCTAAGCACAATTAAAGAGGGACACCAATTATTATTTGATAAACGGAATACACTGAGCCGGAAAGAAGTCCAAAAAGAGTTGCTGGATCACACAGCCGTACTTTTTCCGTTGATTGGGGATATTAAATCTACATTTTAAGCGCTACCACTATGAAACTAACGGCTGATCAGGCACGGAACTTAGCACGCTCTTATTTCAACATAGCGCAGGCTTTAGGCGAATACCGTTTTGACAATTTTGATACGCTATCGGCGGCTAAACGTAAGCAGATTGAAGAGTTGGAACGAACGCTGCTTAGTTCGTCAACGACCTTCACGGCCATTGCTATTAGCATTTCATTAGATGATCTGGCTCCTGTTCTGGATCGGGTTTCTGAGGTGACTAAGCAAATGGAGGACGCTATTAACCAACTCCAGAAAGTTGATAAGGTCATAAAGATTGCTACGGCCGCTGTTCAATTGGCGGGTGCCATTGTTTCCGGTAATCCAGAAGCGATTTTTAAAGCTGCCAGCGATACGGTCCCTTTGTTTGCCTGATCTATTCGTTGTGACGATCTGGCTTTGAAGAATAATCTTGCTGAGTAACTCCACATAGATCCGTAAGCCATGCACATCAATATATCCACCCTGCTCGATGTAGCCATTGGGCTTATTTTTATCTTCTTTGTCTTCAGCATTCTGGTGTCGGGTATTGTTGAACTCATCAACACGTTATGGGGGCAGCGGGCAAAATTGCTGCGGCTGGCGCTCGAAAGAATCTTGGACAGCCCGGTAGCTAAGGATTTCTTCGACCATCAATTGGTTCGGGTGAAGCAGTTGGATTATTTTGGTTTGAAACCTGTCAATTACCTCTCGGCTGATTCATTTTCTACAGTTCTGATTGATATGCTTGCTCGGGCGGGTGGCCCGGTACCGGGCGATATAGCCGCCACTCAAAAAACACTGAAGGCCATCGAGCAGGCTATTCAGCAACCCCATCTTCAGGAAGTTAGAAAGCTGATTGAGCCAATGCTGCGGAAATCCGATGATTTCCAGACATTCAAAGCCGAACTGGAAAAATGGTATAATGGCTACATGGAGCAGGTGTCGGGCTGGTTCAAACGCTACGCACAGGGGGTTATCTGGCTCACAGCGCCTGTGGTTGCCATTCTGCTGAACGTGGATACAATTCACCTGACCAACCAGCTTTTCAGCGACAATGGTTTTCGGGAGCGTCTGGTAGCTGAGGCCATTAACACGACCAAAACGGGTGGTAAGTCGTTTCAGAAAGATACGGACTTCGGTCAGTACCTCCGCCACCAGGATAGTACCCTGGCCCAGCCAGATTCGACGAATCCAAAGGCGTTTGTGGTGAAAGCCCAGTTAACCGGTGCCGACAGTCTGGCGGTACAGTCGGCCTATATCCGGTTTGTACAGAGCCGCATTGATGAACTGAAACTACCCATTGGCTGGATAAAAGCCGAAACCGGCGGATTTCGTCTGCTGCCCGGGCAGCAGGGTAAGCTATGGCTGGCGGTTCTGGGCTGGGCGCTTACGGCCATTGCCCTGTCGTTTGGCGCGCCGTTCTGGTTCGATCTGCTGCTGAAATTAGTCAACATTCGGAACACCGCCCGCCGTCCGCCGGGTAATCCTGATCCGGGTAAATAGCGATGGTTTATCACGATACAAACAACTCTTTATTTTAAACCAAAGACGACATGAAACTACAGGAACTGGTTGCCAGCGGAACCGGCATGAATCTTCGTAATGTAGCCTTAGACAGCGTATTGGTGGGCGATATTCAGAATCGATTAGCTAAACTTGGCTGTCTGGACCCTCCAGCCGACGGAGATTTTGGTCCGGTAACTCAATTCGTATTGGGGCAGTATGCCCGTCAGGTCGGATTGCCGCTCGACGAAACGCTCGACGTGCCCTTAGCCGAATCGCTGCTTCGGCAGAGTGAAGATACCTTTCTGCCGTTGACCTTAGGAAGCGATTTTGCCAGCCTAATCATCAAATACATGCAGTTGCGTAATTTCTGGTTTGCCCGCCTGCCTGAGTTCCTTACCATTGTGTATGTCGAGGGGGCTGATGAGAGTGGCAAACCAAATGCCGACGAGTTTAATAAGTTCAACGACCGCCGGATCGTCTTGTCTATTGACAACGGGAAGCCTGCGATTCTTCTGAACACACTGGCCACAACAGAGCCGGGTAAGTTCTTTACCGATAATCCCGAAAACAGTGCAGGGGCCGCCCGGATTGCGTTTGGACAGTATAAATCCTGGCGCGTAGGCATCCATAAAGCGTCAAAGCAACCACCCATTGCACACGAAGCGCTGGTGCAGGTTGCCGATGTGACGGTTCACCGCGATTTGAATAAAGATGGCAAACGCACCGGCGATAAGACCGACGTAGGCAGTGGGTTCGGCATTAATCAGCATTCGGGCCATAATGCCAGTATAAATAACATTGGTAAAGCCAGTGCAGGCTGTCTGGTGGGTCGAACGACCGACGAGCATAAATTATTTATGAAACTGGTTAAAACCGACCCGCGCTTTAAAAAAGCCAGCAATGGTTACCGGTACATGAGTACCATCATTGCTGGCGATGATCTGAAAATAAAAGTTGGGTAGGTGCTGGCAGAATGATTACAACACCACCAGCCCAGTTCGCACGGCCCACAGCGCCAGGCCAACGCGGCTTTTTACCTGCAATCGGTCGAAGAGGGCTTCGCGGTAGCCATCGACCGTGCGGGGACTGACACACATTTTGTCGGCGATTTGGACGTAGGTTAGTTCAGAGCAGGCCAACTGAATAAATTGATGTTCGCGCTGGTTTAAACCACCAGCAGTGGATAGGTTGTTCATCGTGTGGAGTGAGTTTAGAGGTAACTACTAATTTAGCTAACTACCTGAAAGTAAACTCACTGACACGCTTTTTCCAAATCACTTGTGTTAACGGTAGTTTTTTCCGAAAAGCCTTAACTAAACCCTAATTTTTCTCGTACCCGCGCAATAGTTCGACCCGCCACGATCCGTGCTTTCTCTTCGCCCGCCCGGAGTTCGGCTTCGAGGGCATCCGGGTTGTCAATCATGAAATAGTTAAACCGTTCGCGCTCGGTGGCAAACTGATCTATAATAAGTTCATAGAGTGCTTTTTTTGCCATGCCGTAGCCGTAATTACCCCCTTCATACAAGCTCCGCATCTCGGCAATTTGCTCATCGGAAGCCAGCAGTGAATATAACTGAAAGGTAATGTCGGTATCAGGGTTTTTGGGTTCTTCGAGCGGGGTCGAATCCGACTTGACTTTCTTGATTACTTTCCACAACTCGTTTTCGGGCAGGAAAATATCAATGTAGTTATTATACGATTTGCTCATTTTAGCCCCGTCGATACCTGGAATAGTCATCAGCCGGTCGTCAATTTGGGCTTCGGGCAGCACAAATACGTCGTCTTTATACTGATGATTGAAAGCACTGGCAATATCGCGGGTCATTTCGATGTGCTGCCGCTGGTCTTTGCCAACGGGAATAATCTCCGCATCATACAGCAAAATATCAGCCGCCTGCAACACCGGATAGACAAACAGCCCCGCGTTCACGCCCGACATAGCCCGGTCTGACTTTTCTTTAAAGGAAGTGGCATTGTTGAGCATCGGAAAGGGGGTAAAGCAACTCAGGTGCCAGGCCAGTTCGGTGTGCTCGGCCACCCGGGATTGCCGCCAGAACGTATTCCTGACGGTGTCTAAACCGAAGGCTAACCACGTAGCGGCCACCGCCCGCGTGAACTCCCGGCGTAGCGGACCATCCTTAATGGTCGTCAGAGAATGCAGATCGGCAATGAACAGAAACGACTCATTGCCAGGTTGTTTTGATAGCTCAATGGCGGGCTTAATAGCCCCCAGAATGTTGCCCAGATGCGGTCGCCCGCTGGATTGGATACCGGTTAAAATTCGTGACATGTGATAGAATGATGAATGATGAATGATGAATGATGAATGATAAATACCTCCGTCGGCTTGTCCATCATTCATCATTCATCATTCATCATTCATAATTTATAATTCATCATTACTTTCCCTGTGCTTCCACCACCGCAATGGCGACCATGTTAACGATTTCGCGTTCGGACGAGCCTAATTGCAGCACATAGACCGGCTTGCGAATACCCAGCAGGATAGGCCCGATGGCATCGAAACCGGCCGCTTCGCTCATGAGGTTGTAGGCGATGTTGGCCGCCGACAGGTTCGGGAAAATGAGCGTATTCGCTCCCTCGCCCGCCAATTTGCTGAATGGGTGGTTTTGTTGTAATAACTCCGTGTTGAAGGCTAAGTGTGCCTGAATTTCGCCGTCAACAATCATGTCGGGGTGTTTTTGCTGAAGAATCTCAACGGCCCGGTTCATTTTCTCGGCATCATCGCCTTTGGCACTGCCGAAGTTGGAATAGGTGACTAAGGCAATGCGCGGTTTGATGTTGAACCGCTCGACGGTCCGGGCGGTCAGTTCCGTAATCTCAACAATCTCTTCAGCAGTCGGGTTGAAATTCACCGTTGTATCGGAGAAAAATAGTGGCCCCCGCTTCGTGAGCAGAATGTACATCCCGGCCACTTTTTTCACGCCCGGCTCTTTCCCAATAATTTGCAGCGCGGGTCTAATCGTGTCGGGATAGGAGCGGGTTAAGCCCGAAATCAGCGCGTCGGCTTCGCCTGTTTCGACCATCATAGCGCCGAAATAGTTGCGGTAATACATCATCTTCCGAGCTTCGACCACATTAACGCCCTTGCGTTTACGCTTATCGAAATAGATGCCCGTAAACCAGTCGATGAGCGGTTCCTGCTCCGGTGCCCGCAGGTCAACAATCGGAATGTGCCCCAAATCAAGGCTGTTATCGTGAATAAGCTGCTCGATTTTGGCCCGTTCGCCCAATAGAATAGGGTGAGCAATGCCTTCATCCCGCACCTGTTGTGCGGCTTTCAGCACCTTCAGGTTCTCGGCATCGGCAAATACAACCCGCTTGGGATTCGCTTTGGCTTTGGTCAGAATTACCCGCGAAATCTGGTTGTCCTGCCCCAGCCGCCGGGCGAGTTGCTGCTCGTAGGCATCCCAGTCGCTGATGGGCAACCGCGCCATCCCCGATTCCATGGCGGCTTTCGCTACTGCCGGGGCAACGGTCGTTAGCAAGCGTGGGTCAACGGGTTTGGGCAGGATATACGTCCGCCCGAAAATCATATTCGACTCTCCATAGGCCAGATTGACCAAATCCGGTACGGGCTTTTTCGCTAAATCGGCCAAGGCGTAGGTGGCCGCTAACTTCATGGCTTCGTTGATTTCGGTGGCCCGAACGTCGAGCGCTCCCCGGAAAATGTAGGGGAAACCAAGCACATTATTGACCTGATTCGGGTAATCGGAGCGGCCCGTTGCCATGATGATGTCGGGCCGGGAGGCCATCGCATCGTCGTAGCTGATTTCGGGGTTGGGGTTGGCCATTGCAAACACAATAGCATCCTTTGCCATTGACCGAATCAGGGCTTTATTGACAATGCCCCCCTTCGATAACCCCACAAACACGTCGGCTCCGGCAAAGGCATCGGCCAGCGACTGAATGGGGCGCGTCGTAGCAAACAGCCGCATAATGTCGCTTAGGTCGGTGCGGTCGGTGGTAAGGGGGCCGTTCACGTCGAACATCACCATGTTTTCGTGTTTGGCTCCCAGCGCCACATACTGCCGGGCGCACGAAATAGCGGCTGCTCCGGCTCCCAGAATCACGAATTTGGCCGTTTCAATGGATTTATGCACTAGTTCAAGCGCATTGAGCAGCGCGGCTCCGCTCACGATAGCCGTCCCGTGCTGGTCGTCGTGCATGACCGGAATGTTCATTTCGTGCTTGAGCCGCTCTTCAATCTCGAAGCATTCCGGGGCTTTAATATCCTCCAGATTGACCCCGCCAAACGTAGGTTCCAGAATCTTGACCGTGCGAACAAACTCGTCAATGTTTTTCGTGTTCAGTTCAAGGTCGAACACGTCGATGTCGGAATAAATCTTGAATAACAGGCCCTTGCCTTCCATCACGGGTTTGCTGGCTCCCGCGCCAATATCGCCCAGTCCCAACACGGCGGTGCCGTTGCTGATAACGGCTACCAGGTTACCTTTGGCGGTATAGGTGAAGGCATCGTCGGGATTGGCTTCAATAGCCAGACATGGCTCGGCCACACCCGGCGAATAGGCTAAGGAAAGGTCGCGCTGGGTATTGTATTCTTTGGTTGGAACGACTTCGAGTTTCCCCGGACGACCCTTCGCGTGGTAGTCGAGGGCATCTTCGCGCCGGATTTTCTGCTGCATACGAATTTGGCTACTGAGGCTGGTTTTGTTGTTGATGATTGGAGCGCGAAGGTACGGAAAGGGCCGGGAAAATGGGTGAAAATCGGTAGGCTTTCCCTGTATTTAAACAGCCTGCTACTTATTCTCGATAGGGTCCTTACGGATTTATACTTTACTTTAGAAGTCGATTTTGAGGTAGTTGACGTTCAATAGTAAGGATATGGTGGAACAGGAATATGAAAAATTAGTACACTACCTTGAGGGCATGATAGCCGACGGGGTAGCACTGGTACACGGTGGGCAACTGTTCGATTGGGAGGATACGATGATTCCAGACCTACTCCGCGAGATAAAAGAAAAACGGGAACACTTGACTAATAAACAATTAGAAGCGGGCGATTTGCTCAAAAATATCTATTCGGGTCAAAAAGCGGCTGTCATCAATGACGATGGCGAAACGGTCAAAATGGCTATGCTCGATACGATATTGACTTATCCGAAACAGGCTTTGTGGGCACATTTTGAGAAAAGCGAACCAGGCAATTAAGTGTTATCGGGTAAAATTAAATCTATAGAACTAAACGCTCTAATTCCTGCCACTCATCCGTCATTCCGGCGGGCAACGACGCGACTATATCAGTGGCGTAATATTTTTCAACAAGCTGCCTAATCAGGCGATAGCTAACTGAAGAAGCCAGAGAAGGTTGCGCCAATAGTGTTACTAATTGGGCGAACAACTTATCCTTTCGTGCCTGGTATTGATCAGTCATGAAGGAGTCATTGGATAGACGGTGATGTGATTCAATTAATGAATCAATATCCTTGATTTCACGAATTAAGTCGTAGGCTTTTAAGAGTTTCGCGTTCTTCATCTGAATGAATTAATTCAACAAAACCTTTTCGGTGAACAATGCCGCGACGGTTGCGTTCCGTTTTACTAAATCGATCCAGCCAATAAGCCCGGTCGCCAACATACAAGGCAAAGGAACGGTGCTCAGGTGGATAAACTCTTACAATATACGCATCCATACCATACTGTAACGATGCTGGGTACTTGAATGCGGTCAATTCCTTTTCCAGGCGGTCAGCTACGTCAAAATTAATAAACGTGACGATGTCTATGTCGTTCGGTTTAGGATAAGCTGTTGTAAAACTTCCATCAATCCACTGGATAAATGACAAATCTTTACTAACAGCATATATTGCTTTCATATAATCAATGTATCGACTAAATAATTCTGTTCGTTGACCAGTTGGCATATTCCAGACGAAAACAGTTGCTAACTCCTCAATACTTGCGGGAACATTGTAATCCGGTATAATTAAGCCTCGGTGGTTAAGTTCGATCATTCTTTAAGAATTGATATTGGCCGCACTGGGTATTATCTCAACAATAATTCGACCTACGCTCCAATCACGGCAATAGTCAAGCGACTTACGCAGACCAGCTTGCCCTGCTCGTCGGTGATGCGGATGTCCCACACATGTGTTGTGCGGCCTGTATGGATCGGTGTGCAGCGACCATATACCCAGCCGTCGCGTACCGAACGGATGTGGTTGGCGTTAATTTCCAGACCAACGGCCCGCTGGGTTTCGGGATTGTCTAAGAGCATCCAGGACGCCACGCTGCCCAGCGTTTCGGCCAGCACCACCGAGGCCCCGCCGTGCAGAATGCCAAACGGCTGATGAGTGCGTTTATCGACCGGCATCCGGGCAATGAGGTAGCCCTCGCCCGCTTCCACGAACTCAATGCCGAGGTGTTTGCCAATGGAATCTAAATGAAGAAATTGGAGGTTGTTTAAATCGAAGCCAGCTTTCATGTTGATTACGTTTCAGGGTTAATGTTCCGGGTTTTATTAGACTGCCTATTCCGAAACTTGTAACTTGAAACAGACTTATAAATCGTTTTTGTGTAATTTTGTGTTCCAAAGTTGGGGAAATTTGCCAACAGGCAACGATTACGCTTGACACAAAAAACAATTTATCTGATTCGCCACGGCGAAACCGACTACAATCGGCGAGGAGTGGTGCAGGGAAGTGGCGTTGATGCCGACCTGAACGAGATGGGCCGGGCGCAGGCAATGGCCTTTTTTCAAGCCTATCAGCACGTACCATTCAGCAAGATTTACATCTCCGGGCTGAAACGCACCTATCAAACGGCTGAACCGTTTATTGAGCTTGGGCTTCCCTACGAAAAACTAACCGGCCTGAACGAAATTAGCTGGGGCGTTATGGAAGGTAGAGTTCCCGGAAATTTAGACAACGAATACTATCGTCACCTCATCGAAGCCTGGGCATCGGGCAATACGGCTGTAGCAACCGAAGGGGGCGAAAGTCCCGATCAGGTGGTGGCGCGGCAGAAAGTGGCTATCGAGCAAATTCTCTCGCACCCCGATGAAGAAACCGTTCTGGTAGCCATGCACGGCCGGGCGATGCGGATTCTGCTTTGCTGGCTCACCAATCGGCCGCTTTCGGCAATGGATCAGTTTGAGCATAGTAACCTCTGCCTTTACACACTTCGGTACGATTACGAATCGGCTGTATTTACCATCGAACTGGCAAACGACACAGCGCATCTGCTGTCGCTGGCGATGGCGTAGCACAGCGAGAGAAGGGAGGAAAGAATGACCTTTTTTAGCTAACCTCGTCTCCCTCTCTTCCTGTTCCTTCCTCCTCCCTTCCGCCATTTTTTCCATTGGTGTAGTATCGAAGCCGTTTGACCGACAATCTCGTATATTCGCTTATTGACCAGTGGCGGGGTCGTAAGTAACTAAGTATGTCTAAGCAAAAAATATATTGGTTTTGTCAGCTCACTGGCTGGACACTCCTCATTGGCGTGGAGTACACGGCCTATGTGCTGGCAGACGGTTTTGATCCCGATACCCTTTACTTAGCTATTGCCAATATTTTTCTGGGCGTTACGTTAACACACCTCTACCGGCTGATGATTCGCCGTTGGAACTGGGTGCGGCTGCCATTTTTCCGGCTGGCCCCCCGCGTACTGCTCTCGGTTTTTGTGCTGGCCCTGATTATGACGATGGTTAATCTGCCCATCGACCGGCTGGTTGTACCGCAACATCTGGTTGGAGAGCCCTGGCCAGTAATTGGTTATTTAATGAGTTTTGGCAAAACCATGCTGGCCTGGGTATTGAGTTATACAGCCTATCATTATGTAGAAGAAAACCGTAATGCCGAAATCGAGCGAATTTTGCTAAAAACGAGCATTCGCGAGACAGAGGCAAAAGTGTTGCGGTCGCAGTTGAACCCGCATTTTGTGTTCAACGCACTTAATAGCATTCGGGCACTGGTGTACGAAAATCCAGTTAAAGCTCAGCAGGGTATCACGCAACTCTCCAATCTACTACGAAATTCCCTATTAGCCGACCGGCGAAAAACCGTTGAATTGCGTGAAGAAATAAAAACGGTGGAAGATTATCTGGCGCTCGAAAAAGTGCGCTACGAAGATCGATTGACCTCATCCATTGACCTCGACAGCCGAACGTTATTTTGGCAGGTGCCGCCCATGATGCTACAAACCTTAGTTGAAAATGCCATTAAGCATGGGGTATCAACGGCCATCAAGGGTGGTTTTGTGGAAGTAAAATCCAGTCTTGTAGCCGATAAACTGCATATTCTTATTCGCAATACGGGCGTTCTGGGCGACAAAGAAGCTTCGGGTGGGTTTGGGCTGGCCAACACAGCCCAGCGCCTTGAACTGCTCTATGGCCCCGATGCTCAGTTTCATATTTTCCAGGAAGACGACAACCATACTGGCGAACCGGTCGTCTGTGCTGAAATCACCATTCCCGCCCAGTCGGAGGGCATATTCCGGCGCGAAAAAATCAGGAGTGAAGAATTATAAATGATGAATTACCAACCTTTAGCATCATTTATAATTCATCATCGCACCGGCGACCCGGTCATAATTCATCATTTATAATGAAAACCCTTATCATTGACGACGAGCGGTTAGCCCGCAACGAGCTGCGTCGGCTGCTCGAAAACTTTCCCAAAATTCAGGTTATCGGCGAAGCGGCCAACGCCGACGAAGCCCTCCCCATGATTGAAGAACTGGAGCCGGAACTCCTGTTTTTAGACATTCAGATGCCGGGCAAAAATGGCTTCGAGTTGTTGCAGTCGATAGAAGGCCGCACACCAGAAGTTATTTTCACGACCGCTTTTGATGAATATGCTATCAAAGCCTTTGAATTCAATGCGCTCGATTACCTGCTTAAACCCGTCGAACTGGCGCGTCTGTCGGAAGCCATTCACCGGGTAGAAGAAGAATTGCATGTCCCGGAATCACCAACTCCATCGCCTGGTGTATCGGCTAAGGTGCTGGGCGAAAACGATCAGGTGTTTGTGAAAGACGGTGAAAAATGCTGGTTTGTTAAACTGGGTAAAGTCCGGCTGTTTGAGTCGATGGGAAATTACGTCCGGTTATACTTCGATGACCAGAAGCCATTGGTTCTCAAATCGTTGAACGCCCTCGAAGACCGGCTGAACCCAACCACATTTTTCCGGGCTAATCGAAAACATATCATTAACCTCCAATGGATTGAAAAAATCGAACCCTGGTTTAGCGGGGGGTTATTGGTAACGCTACGGGGGGGAGATAAAATTGAAATCAGCCGTCGGCAAGCCATTCGGTTTAAAGATTTGCTAAGTTTGTAGTCGATAGTTTCGCAAGAGGTATAATAAGTTACTTACTGCGAAATGTGTGTAGTTCAACTTTATGAAGTATTTTCTGTTCCTCTTTCTTGTAGCCGCTATCTGTCAGTTGTCGGCCTGTCATTCTACGCAGTCGGCCTCACCGGATTTAGTTAAACAGCGCTACACTTTTGCTGGTCCCAACCAGTGCGATACCACAACCAATGCTGGTATTGATGTTTCGGTAGCTTATGTGTTGCTGAAAGGCGATTCGGAGAGCACAAAAAAGATTAATGACAGCTTGCAGCGTCTGGCGGTGAATAGCGTGGTAGGCTGGCTCGATAGCGCCACTGTAGCCGGGAACCCTGAAGCCCGCGCCAATCTGGCGAAGGCGGCTGGCCTGTTAGCAACCGACTATGAGGCCGTGCGGAAAGACATGGGCAATATAGGTGGTTGCTGGGAGGTGAAAACCACTGCCGACACCGTTCATGCAGCCCCCCGTACACTGACCGTTAAATACGAAACCTTTGCCTATACGGGTGGCGCCCATCCTAATACGAATCTGTCTTTCTACACCTTCGACCGCGAAACCGGCCAGATGCTAACGCTGGAGGATATGGTGTCGGATACGATGGCCTTGTTGAAGCTCGTTGAAAAAGCGTTTCGGGAAAAACAATCACTATCTGCACAGAATAACTTAGAAGAACAGGGCTATTTTCTGCGGGATGGCAAGTTTTTTCTGCCTGCCAACGTGGGCATGGGACGCGAGGGTATGGTTTTTTATTACAATCCCTATGAAATCGCGGCCTATGTTGTCGGCCCAATTCAGGTAGTTGTACCGTATGAACAACTTAATGGCATTCTGCGCGTAAATCAATGAATAATGTAAAATGGATAATGAATAATTAGCTGGTAGTCCATTATTCGTTTTACAGTATACATTATCAATTCATATACCATGACACTGGCTCAATTTGAGGAATCGCTGGCGCAATCTCGGCCTCCAACAATGGTGCATCCGGTCTTACAGGGACTATGGTATGACGCCAACGGCAATTGGGAACAGGCTCATACCATAGCCCAGAGCCGCGAAGGCGAACCGCGCTACGACCAGCTTCACGCCTACCTGCACCGGAAAGAAGGCGACCGTTTCAACGCAAATTACTGGTATCGGCGGGCAGGGACTACGTTTTTTGACGGATCGTTAGCTGACGAATGGCGGGCGTTGGTGGAGGAAAATCTGGCCTAAAAAAAGGCCGCACTCCGAAAAGTGCGGCCCCGTCTGTCGATGAATTAGTAATGCGTTTATGAAATTACTTCCTCTTCTGTGAGCACCGTGCTTACGTCGGTCAGAGGCAGATCAAATGCGTCGGCAACACCTTTGTAGACTACTTTACCATCCACCACATTCAGCCCCAGTTTGAGGTCGGTATTGTCGCGGCAGGCTTGCTGCCAGCCTTTGTTGGCTAATTGCAGCGCGTAGGGGAGGGTAGCGTTGGTAAGGGCTACGGTGCTGGTGTATGGCACAGCGCCCGGCATATTGGCCACGCAGTAATGCACAACCCCGTCGATGATAAAGGTCGGGTTTTCGTGCGTGGTCGGGTGGCAGGTTTCGATGCATCCGCCCTGGTCAACGGCAACGTCAACCAATACCGTGCCTGGACGCATATCTTTAAGCATGGCGCGGGTGATGAGGTGGGGCGCTTTGGCACCCGGAATCAGCACGGCTCCTACGATCAGGTCGCAGACTTTAATCATCTCCCGAATGTTGTATTCGTTCGACATCATTGTCTGTACGTTCGGCGGCATAATGTCCGACAGGTAACGCAACCGCGCTAAGCTAACGTCCATAATCGTGACGTGTGCGCCCAGCCCGGCGGCCATTTTCGCGGCTTGTGTGCCCACGATGCCACCGCCCAGAATGAGTACGTTAGCGGGTTTTACACCTGGCACACCGCCCAGCAGAATGCCCCGGCCTTTCAGGGGTTTTTCGAGGTATTTAGCCCCTTCCTGAACGGCCATCCGACCCGCTACTTCCGACATAGGAACCAGCAGCGGCAGGCTGCGGTCGGGCCGTTCAACGGTTTCATAAGCTAAGCAAACGGCTCCTTTGGCGAGCATTGCCCGCGTTAGTTCTTCCGATGAGGCAAAGTGGAAATAGGTAAACAGCAGTTGATTTTCTTTAATCAGGTCATATTCAGCCGCAATAGGCTCTTTAACCTTCATAATCATTTCAGCAATACCATACACATCAGCAATGGTGGGCAGCATAACAGCCCCGGCCCCAATGTATTCTTCGTCTTCAAACCCGCTGCCTTCCCCCGCGTTTACCTGCACATAGACCGTATGGCCGTGCTTGCGAAGTTCGGTTACACCGGCGGGCGTTAGGGCCACGCGATTTTCGTTGTTTTTAATCTCTTTGGGAACACCGATAACCATAACGGACTGTGTTTTTGGATGATTGCGTACTGCTGTAGGACAAAGGTAAATTGCCTATACTTGTTTTCTAATAGAGTAAAATATTTCAGGAAATACCTCTAATATTGGTCTGTTTTACCGGAAATATTCCTGAGAGCTATTTATTAATCGTCCCTTAGCCGTAAAAATGCCGTTATGGAACAAACTGATGGAACAGACAGCAAGATTCTGAACCTCTTACAACAGAACGCCCGACTGACCATTCAGGAAATTGGTCAGCAAATCAACCTCTCCAAAACGCCGGTTCATGAGCGTATCAAACGGCTTGAGCGGGAAGGCATCATTGATCGGTATGTAACCATTCTCAACCGTAGGAAGCTCGGAAATCTGCTGATGGTGTACTGTCAGGTAACCCTCGACCGGCAGACCCGCGATGCCTTTACTGCCTTTGAAATGGATGTGCGGGAGTTGCCCGAAGTGCTGGAATGCAATCGGGTGTCGGGTACGTTCGATTACCTGCTAAAAATTATTAGCCGCGACATGGATACCTACAATCATTTCTATCAGGAGAAACTATCCGTTATTCCGGGGACACTCCATATCAGCAGTTTCTTTGTGATGTCGGAAATAAAAAACTCAACGGTGGTGCCGTTGTGAGTTAAAATCAGTCGATAGTCGTCAGTCGATAGTGGCTGGGGTAGTAATCAGGTAGATTTATTTGACGAAGTACTCATGTGGTGGATATATGCGTTGCTCTCGGCCCTTTTTGCTGCTTTAACGGCTGTGCTGGCCAAAGTGGGCATTAAAGGTGTCAATACAGATTTGGCGACGGCCATTCGCACCGTCGTGATTCTATTTGTTGCCTGGGGAATTGTGTTCTGGCGGGGTGAAAGCAGCTCGATTCCCGCCCTGAGTCGTCAGAATTGGCTATTTCTCATTTGTTCGGGACTGGCTACCGGGTTCTCCTGGATTTTCTATTTTAAGGCGCTTCAATTGGGCAAGGTTTCGCAGGTAGCTCCGGTCGATAAACTTAGTGTGGCTCTTGCGATCCTTCTGTCCGTTGTTTTTCTGGGGGAAGCGCTAACCTGGAAAGCGGCCATTGGAGCGGCTCTTATTATTGGCGGAACCCTGGTTCTGATTTTATAACTATCTGCGTCGGTAAAAATAAATGACCTGTGACGTCGTAAGCGTTTGTTCGGAGGTGGTGTAATATCCCGATCCGTTGAGGGCCCAGCCTACGGCTTCGCCCTGTGGTTCATCGGCTAAAGGCAGGAGCCGGGGTGAGCGTTTAAGGGCTCCGGTAATGGTTTCGTCCGGCTGACGTTTGTAGTAAAAAAGCTGATTATAGGTCCGAATCAGAATTTCACGCCCATTGGGTGAAACGTTTGCCGACGTAACCTTGCTGAAGGGCATCACCAACTGTCGGGTCATGGTGGTTGGTTGCGTAGTTGATTGTGGGAAGGCGGCCCGATAGAGTGCTGAGTTTTCTCCTTTTGAAAGAATAAATAAATCCTTCGTTATCGGGTCGAGCAGCATAGCCTCGGCATTCCGGGGGCCGTCGGGTAGTCTGAGCCGAATTGTATCAATGACCTTAACATGCCCATTATAGGGTAAGCTCTGCCCCGACAGCGCCGGTTCGGGAAATCGATAAATGATTTTTTCCGGGTGTAGAAAGTCATTATCGCCAATCTCAGCAATGTACAGATAGGTTTCGTTCGGTACCGGACCAGGGCCAACAGCCATATCCTCCCAGTCATGATTGGTGGTACCATCGAGCGTAAAGCGGGCAACAACATGACCATCGGAGTTCAGCAGTTGAATCTGGTTCGGATTGCCCGAGTCCTCTTCAGTCCACAGATAACCCGGGTTCCGGCGGCTGGCTACCAAACCCGATGCTTCATCCAGGCCGGGGTCGGCTAAAGTGCCAACAGGCTGGGGTTGAGCAAAGAGCGTTGTATCCTTTGGCACATTGCTGAGGCTATAGTTTACACGAATCAGGGAATCGGCCGGGTCATCGGCGTTGGTTCGATTGGCAGTGTGACAACTCACTGCGCCCACAAGCAACAAAAGGACGAGTACGTAAACAGGCTTCATTAAGAGAAGAAACAGCCGTTTTAAGCGCATAGATTGCACCAACGGCTCAAGTCAATAACAAAGGTAGTACTGGATTGTAGGGGAAGTTGAGTCACAATCAGGATTTAATGATAAATCAGGGCCAGCCACAGCGTGCTGTTTCAGGCCGTTCATCAACGAAGGCTTATAATCAAGATGCTTGTTCTGGTTGGTTTAAGGAGGTGATTTATAAGACTTAATGAGTGTTCAGGTAAATGATTTGAAGAAAATGGGGAGAAAGTCGCGTGGCGACGCTTACCATAGCAGTTTACCGATTCATTATACTCACCCTGTTTTCCTGTTTTTTATGAAATCGTTGTTAGTAGGCAGCTTATGCGTATTAAGTTGCTGTATGAGTGTGCAGGCGCAAAGCTGGCAACCCGTTGCCACTCAGAACAGTTGTTCAGTCCGCCATGAAAATGCGGCCACGCTCATTGGCGACAGTTTGTATGCTGTTGGCGGGCGGGGTATCAAACCGCTCGAAGCACTGAATCTCAAAACACTCGTCTGGCAAACGCTGCCAACGCCACCCGTCGAGATGAATCATTTTCAGGCCATTACATATAGTGGCGAACTCTACGTGATGGGTGCGTTTCAGGGAAAATATCCGCACGAAACGCCGTTGCCGAACATCTATATCTATAATCCGAAACAGGGTAAATGGCGTCTCGGTCCCGAAATTCCGAACGAACGGCTACGCGGTTCGGCGGGGGTGGTCGTTTATAAAAACAAGATTTATATGGCCTGCGGCATCATCGACGGGCATTATGATGGTCACGTGGCCTGGTTAGACGAATACGACCCTAAAACCAACACCTGGAAACGCCTGCCCGACGCGCCCCGCACCCGCGACCACATCAGTGCGGCTGTTGTGGATGACAAACTCTATCTGGCGGGAGGACGTAACTCCACTGCCCGCATCAATAAAGTGCTGGAAACCACCATTGCCGAAGTAGATGTGTACGATTTCAAAACCGGGCGCTGGACAACGCTGCCAGCCAGTTCCAATCTTCCTACCCAACGGGCGGGCGCTACGGCCGTTACCCAGGGCGGCAAAGTCTGGATTATTGGGGGCGAAACGGTGCAACTACTGGCACATAACGAGGCCGAAACCCTCGATCCTAAAACCAACAAATGGACATCAGGGCCACGGTTGAATCAGGGGCGACATGGAACGCAGGCGGTGGTATATGACGGAAAAATATATATTGTAGCGGGTTCTGCCAATCATGGCGGTGGGCCGGAGTTGAACACGGTTGAAGTGTTGAAATAATTTTCAGCCCACTGAAAATACCCCTAAATCCCCTGAAGGGGACTTAGCTCATGTTTGGACAAAGTCCCCTTCAGGGGATTTAGGGGTATTTTTAGGTCTTAAGTTTTAATCTGATGAAACATCTATTACTGACACTATTTATCTCACTGACCACGCTTGGATCGGTATTAGCTCAGCCAGCCAACAGCCGCGAAGAGTGGATTCCGCTTTTCAACGGTAAAGACCTGAGTGGATGGGATATTAAAATCGCTGGTCTTCCGCTAAACGACAATTATAAAAACACGTTTCGTGTCGAAAACGGAATACTGCGTATTGCCTACGATCAGTATAAAACCTTCGAGGGTAAATACGGACACATATATTACAAAACGCCGTTTTCATACTACCGAGTGCGGTTCCAGTACAGATTTGTGGGGAATCAAACGCCCGGTGGCGATGCCTGGAACGTTCGGAATAGTGGTATTATGGTGCATTCGCAGTCGGCGGGCAGTTTGTCTATTGGGCAGACGTTCCCGGTTTCGCTGGAATTGCAATTGCTGGGGGGATTGGGCAAAGGCCTGCGGCATACGGGCAACCTCTGCACGCCCGGTACGCAGGTACACATGAACGGTAAACTTCAGACCGAACACTGCATCGATTCCGATTCGAAAACCTACGACGGCGACCAGTGGATAATGGCCGAAGCCATCGTTTTGGGTGATTCGATTATACATCACATTATTGAAGGCGACACCGTACTCACCTACGAACGTCCTGAAGTGGGCGGGGGCTTCGTCAGTCTATTACACGGCTGGAACGCAGGTCATTTCAGTAAAGAAGCGGCAGATTACTGGATTAGTCGGGCCAACACGCCCCTCCGCGAAGGCTATATTGCTTTGCAGGCAGAAAGCCATCCCATTGATTTTAAGCAGATTGAAATCCTTGAGCTTAAGGGGTGTACCGACCCCAAAGCGGTAAATTACAAATCATATTACGTAAAATCCGACAACACAACTTGTCGATATAAGTAGATGAACCGTATAACCACCATCGATGTAACGCGTGGTTTGGTCATGGTAATCATGGCTTTAGACCATGTCCGCGATTTTTTTCACACCGGTGGGTTCACGCAGGACCCCACCAATCTGGCCACGACTACACCCGAACTTTTTCTGACCCGCTGGATTACACATTTGTGTGCGCCAACGTTCGTGTTTTTGTCGGGAACGTCGGCTTATCTGTCGCTTCGGAAACGGAATGACGCATCGGCCCGGCGGTTTATGTTGAAGCGGGGGCTGGTACTGATTCTGCTCGAACTAACGATTGTCAACTTTGGCATCTGGCTCGACATCCACTTCCATACGCTCATCCTGCAGGTCATTTATACCATCGGTGGCGGGTTTATTCTACTATCGGTGCTGACCCGACTGCCCCTCAAGTGGTTGGCTGTCATTGGCTTAGTCATTGTGTTTGGGCATAATCTGCTGCAACAGGTCCCGGCGTTTACTGATCCCGGAACCCGGCTGGTGTGGTCATTGCTGTTTCGACCGGATTTCTTTTCGGTTAGCCCATCGTTTGCCGTACTTATCAACTACCCGGTAATTCCCTGGCTGGGCATTATGCTGACTGGCTTTGCCGCCGGATCGTTACTGGAGCGACCCATTAGCCAGCGGAAACCTCTGTTACTACGCATCGGAATAGGGTCACTGGCCCTCTTTGTGCTGCTTCGGTTCTTGAACAGCTATGGTGACCCGGCTCCGTGGGCCGTTCAGAAAAGCAGTTTATTTACCTTTCTATCGTTCATAAACGTAAGCAAGTATCCACCCTCGCTGCTGTATGCGCTGCTTATGCTCGGCCTGATGTTTCTGATTCTGGCCGCTGCCGATGGCGTCAATAATTCCTTCACGCGGTGGCTGACGATATATGGCAAGGTACCCATGTTTTATTATATCGTGCACTGGTATTTGGTGCATCTGTCGATGCTGGTTATGTCGTTTTTGCAAGGGTATTCGTGGGCTGACATTCCGAGTGGCCCAATGAACTTGGGCCGACCTGAGGGCGCGGGCCTGTCGTTGGGATGGGTATATGTCGTCTGGCTATGTATAGTTATTGTTTTGTATCGACCCTGTAAGTGGTATGGTCGGTATAAGGCAGCACACGCCGAGGTTGGGTGGCTGCGGTATGTGTGAAAAATTAACTATCTCCGAAACAACTCCGCCACTGTCATCTGCAACTCCGGTAGGGCGGGGGCCGCGCTTAGAGTGTCGTCGTCGGTGCAGATGGTAACAGTTTTCGGAGACGTATAGACGTACACTGTATAATCATCGGGGAAAATTAGCCAGACGACCTGAACACCAGCCTGAAAGTATTCGTGCAGTTTTTTTATGTACTTGCGGGCGTCGTCGTTCTCTGAAACAAGTTCGGCAACAAAAGTAGGTACGGTGTTTTCACCGGCTGCCATTTTTTCAAATTGAACCTTTGTAAAAAACAATACATCGGGCCGACGCATCTGTCTATCAGACACCCAGACATCAACCTCCGCCCTCAGTCGCCCGCCCTCGCGGAAAGCGTTTGTTGTGAAAAAATGATTTTCAATGGCATTTAAGATATGTACTTCTTCCTGCTTCATTGACGTGGTGGGTTCCAGAACGCCATTATTGAACTCATAGACGTAGTTATCGTCCGATTCCCAGCGCAGAAAATCGGCTTTTTTCATCGTCTGGCCGGCGTATTTCGGTACCCCGTAACGGTCGTTATGTACTTCGGCTATCATCGTTCGGCTTATGCGTCTTTTTGTCAAATATAAATAAAAACACCGGGCCATTGGCATCAGTCGAAACATATACAGTTGCTCGACCAAAACACAAAGTTGGTCGTCTGGCCCTATTTCTTTGCGCCCGTTCCGGTTAACCTTTACCAGATAAATGCGAACTTTGCCCCATGAAAAACGCCTTTCTACTACTCCTGGCTACGGGGCTGCTTACCGCTTGCGGCCGCACCGAAAAATCGGAGAACACCACTACCCAATCAACCACGACGACCGCTACGGATTCTGTTGTGGCAGCCGCGCCCAAACCCCAGAACTGCCAATCGGTCGTAGCCGATGATAAGTTAGGTAAGCCCGATGTATATCAGGAATCCGCCAAATCCATAAAGGTTTCATTGACCCTTGACCGGGACACTACCACACTGCAAACGGCCAATAGCTGCTATTTTAACAACGCTGTCACAATACTGGCGACGAAGAAATCAGGCAGTCGGGTGTTTAAGCGAACCCTGCTCAAAGACGACCTGCTCTATTTCATCAAAAGCGACGCCGTTGTGGAGCGGTCGATCCTGCAAAAAGTAACCTACAAACCCACCTTCAACAGCCTGCGTTTCATTAACTTAACCATGAGGTTGATTGAGCCGGAGAGCAAGAAGACAGTAGACTATACGCTGTTTATAAACTACTTCGGGGAGATTGTGAAGGTGAAGTAAACCATCTATCGTACTAATGTCTTTCCAACGGCTAAAAGGCATTTTAGCCGTTGGAATAATTCCTCATTTAATTATACTCACTACAACGGATTCGCCCACTTATCGCTTAGGAACCTCAAACGGTGACGGTCTCAAAACTTACTGGAATTCCTCTATGGTCAGAAGGACGAAAGTTCAGCTTCTCGAAGCCAATGACTTCTCCCTGAGCATTTTTCATCAAAATTAGCCCATCGCCCGTTTCCTCGCTGATCAATTCATCCTGACGATCACCAAACCATACTGTAAGCGTATTACCTACTGTATCATAGAAGACACTCACTTTGTCCATATCACTTCTCCTTCTTTGACAGCATCTGTTGGGTAAGCCGTTATTAAAAAATTAACGTCACCATATTGGCTTTTAACAACAGCGCAGGCCCAGCGTTTTTCCTTTATACTCCGATAGAACAAATATACCGTTTCGTCGGACTTACTCCTCCTTATTTCATCGGGATCAAGTAGCGTATCTTTAATCAACTCTTCCTGACCGGCTAAAACAGGATGCTTCTGTGTAACAATCAGTTCCCAACGCTGTTTCGCAACAGTTACAACAAATCCCAGAGGTGTTTCAACAGAGAATAAAACAATAGTAGTCATGAGTAAATAGGCTGGGTCTGCCGCTAATCCGGCAACAGCCCAAAAAAGAGGCTGTTCGGAGAATGGTTGGATTGAGCCTTTTAGTCATCCAACCAATCAGAACAGCCTCTTTGCCTGACGGGTAATTATAGGACAATACTAACCAATAAAACAGAAGAAATCAATAGGTTAGCGTAACCTGAATGTTCTTTAATAAAATCAAATCGCCCCGGCCTTAATCTCATCCACTACCGTTGGGTCAAGCAGCGTCGTGGTATCGCCCAGATTACCCGTATCTCCCTCGGCGATTTTGCGGAGGATACGGCGCATGATTTTTCCGGAGCGGGTTTTAGGCAGGCCCGTAACAAACTGAATTTTGTCGGGTTTGGCAATGGGGCCAATCACCCGGCTGACGGTCGCCAGAATGTCGCGCTTGGTGAGTTCTTCATCGTGGTCGGTGGGTTGCTGGTCGGTGATGACGTAGGCGTAGATGCCCTGCCCTTTGATGTCGTGCGGATAGCCCACTACCGCACTTTCGACTACGCCCGTGTGCATGTTGATGGCGTTTTCGACCTCTGCTGTACCAATGCGGTGGCCCGATACGTTCAGCACGTCGTCCACGCGGCCCGTAATGCGATAATAGCCATCTTCGTCGCGCAGACAGCCATCCCCGGTGAAATATAGGCCCGGATATGTAGCGAAATATGTTTGTCGGCAGCGTTCGTGGTCGCCGTAGGTTGTTCGCAGGATGCCCGGCCAGGGGAATTTCATGCAGAGGTTGCCTGAAACACCATTCCCTTCAATTTCTTTCCCATTCTCATCCACCAGAATTGGCTGAACGCCGGGCAATGGGAGCGTGGCGTAAGTGGGTTTGGTTTTGGTGATACCGGCCAACGGCGAAATCAGAATACCGCCCGTTTCAGTTTGCCACCAGGTATCGACAATTGGGCAACGATTTTTGCCGATATGGTCGTCGTACCAGTGCCAGGCTTCTTCGTTGATAGGCTCACCGACGGAACCCAATACCTGTAAACTGCTCAGGTCGTGGCTTTCCACTTTCTCCAGACCAAAGCCCATCAGCGACCGGATTGCCGTGGGAGCCGTGTAGAGAATGTTGACCTTGTGTTTGTCGGTAATGTCCCAGAAGCGCCCGGCATCAGGATAAGTCGGTACTCCTTCAAAAATCAGGGACGTAGCGCCATTGGCTAATGGCCCATATACGATATAACTATGCCCCGTAATCCAACCGATATCTGCTGTGCAGAAGAAAACTTGATTTTCTTCGTACTGAAATACGTTCTGAAAGGTATATGCGGCATAGACCATGTAGCCACCGCAGGTATGCACCACGCCTTTGGGCTTACCCGTTGAGCCGGAAGTGTACAAAATGAACAGCATATCTTCGGCGTCCATCTCCTCGGCGGGGCAGTCGGCAGTAACTTGTTTCAACTCCTGCTCCCACCATACGTCGCGGCCCTTGAGCATCGACACCGGGGTACGAGTACGCGTCATCACAATCACTTTCTGCACACTCGGGCAACCAATCAGCGCATCGTCAACCGTGTTTTTTAGCGGCACTTCTTTGTTGCCCCGGTACGAGCCATCGGCCGTGACGACCAATTTGCACTGAGCATCGTTTATCCGGTCGGCTATACTCTGCGCCGAAAACCCGCCGAACACCACCGAGTGAACGGCTCCGATGCGGGCGCAGGCCAGCACGGCAATAGCCAGTTCAGGTACCATCGGCATGTAAATACACACCCGGTCGCCCTTTACTACTCCGTTGCGTTTCAGTACGTTGGCGAAGCGGCAGACCTGATCGTGCAGCATCCGGTAGGTGAGGGTAACGCCCGATTCGTTGGGGTCATTAGGCTCCCAGATAATGGCTGGCTGATCGCCCCGCGTCAGCAGGTGCCGGTCGAGACAATTTTCCGTAATGTTGAGTTTACCGCCTACGAACCATTTTACATTGGGTTCGGTGAAGTTCCATTGGAGGGTTTTGGTCCAGGGTTTGCGCCACTGAAATTCCTGAGCAATTTCGGCCCAGAACGCTTCCGGGTCGTCCACACTTTTCTGGTAAGCGGTTTGATAATCGTCAAAGGTTCGGATACGCATAATCAATGAGTGAATGATAGAATAATTGAATGAGTGAATACCATCCGGCAAATCTATTCACTCATTCGCTCATTCTATCATTCACAATTAGAGTTTAGAATTGTATTCCCCGTCCAGTGCATATTTGCCGAACAGAATGAGTCCACCCACAACGATAGGCACCAGCACACATAGTACGACCCACCCAAATACGCGGTCTTCGAGCTTGTCGCTTGCGATTTTCGTTAAACTGTCGGTTATACGGTCGTAACCGACGTAGATACCAAGCAGTATCCAAAGAACGCCGAGGTATTTTTTGAGTTGTTCCATTATCTGTCTGGGCCAAGCTCCAGCTTGGCCCGTCTAAAATCTCTTTCAATATGGCCAAGCTGGAGCTTGGCCCAGACAGACAATCAATCTTCCGCTGTGCTGTAGCGCTTATTGTTCAAATACAACGTCCCAATCACCAAACAAATCCCCGCGACCAAAATCGGGTACCAAAGCCCTTCCAAATAAGGTTTGGCCACCGAACCTGGCGCAACTTCATTGGCTTTGGTGGCCGTAGCAACTAAGGCCGTTGCAATAAATGGGGTTAGCCCTCCAAAAATACCATTGCCAATATGATACGGCAGCGACATCGACGTATAGCGAATCCGGGTTGGAAACAGTTCGACTAAGAAAGCCGCAATGGGGCCATACACCATCGTCACATACACGACCTGCACAAACACCAGCAGGATCATCAGCCAGAAACTGCCGCTGGATAACGTCACCGATTTGGTTAAATCGGGTTTAGCAGGGTAGCTGGCGGATAAGCTGGCGTTGGTGAGCTTCTCAATATCTTTGGACACAAGGCCATCGGCAAAAAAATGGGTTGTAGTCGTCGTAACCAGCGTTTCGCCATTGGCTTGTCTGGTTTGTTTTCGGTCGATGGTGCGGGCATCGGTAAGCTCCTGTTTCTGGCTTACATCGGTCAGGCTATAGAGCTTGTCATAGATAGGCCGATAGGTCAAAATGCCGAGCGCCATCCCAGCCAGCATAATGGGTTTGCGTCCGATCCGGTCCGACAGACCACCGAAAACGACAAAAAATGGCGTGGCGGCCAGCAAGGCAATCGCCACAATAATGTTCGACTGCACAAACTCAACGTTGCAGGCTTTCTGGATAAACGAAAGTGCATAAAACTGGCCCGTGTACCAGATAACGCCCTGACCTGCTGTTGCCCCAAACAAGGCCAGCAGCACCATTTTGAGGTTTTGTTTCTTGCCGAAACTCTCGGCCAACGGGTTCTTCGAGAGGTTACCTTCCGTTTTTAGTTTAGAAAACAACGGCGATTCGGCCATGCGAAGGCGAATGACAATCGAAACGCCTACCAGCAGAATCGACAGCAGAAACGGCACCCGCCAACCCCATTCCGAAAATTTATCAACGCCCAGCGATTCGCGGGTGAGCAGAATCACGCCCAGCGACACAAACAGGCCCAGCGTAGCGGTTGTCTGAATAAAACTGGTGTAATAGCCCCGCCGACCTTCGGGCGCATATTCGGCCACGTAGGTTGCAGCCCCGCCATATTCGCCCCCAAGCGCCAGTCCCTGAATGAGCCGGAGCAGCAATACCAGCAGGGGAGCCCAGAAGCCAATAGTGGCGTATCCAGGAATCAACCCGATAGCAAAGGTGGATCCGCCCATCAGCACCAGCGTAACTAAGAACGTATATTTCCGACCGACCAGATCGCCCAGTCGCCCGAAGACTAAGGCCCCAAACGGGCGCACGATGAACCCGGCGGCAAACGTCGCCAGTGTGGATAGCAGCGCGGCTGTAGGGTTATCTTTGGGGAAAAACTGCGACGAGAGAATAGCGGCTAAACTGCCAAAGATGTAAAAATCATACCACTCGATGAGCGTTCCGACCGACGAGGCCGAAATGACACTGAACAGGGTACGGTTTGAAACGACCCGTTGGGGTTTGGCTCTATTGCCGGTCATAGGTAGGAGGGAGGAGGGAACATATTGCTGAGTAAAGCAGGGAACAAGCGTTTTTTACCATAAAGGTTTAAACGCAGTGGAGGGGAGGATTTCGCAGAGAATGCAGAAAATCTGTTACCTCTGCGAAATCTTCCCCTCCTCTGCGTTTAATTGTTAAGGTGACAACCGCTCAATTAGCCAGTTCCCATTCTCCAGCCGATACCGAATCCGGTCGTGCAGGCGGCTCGGGCGACCCTGCCAGAATTCCAGCGCGTTGGGTATCACCCGGAAACCACCCCAGTAAGGCGGGCGCGGTACGGGACGACCGTCAAACTGGGTTTCAAGGTTACGTTGCCGGGTTTCCAGCATGTCACGATTGGCAATCACCTCACTCTGGTGCGACACCCACGCGCCAATCTGACTGCCACGCGGGCGGCTACCGAAATACGCATCCGATTCTTCAGCACTTACTTTTTCGACCTGACCTTCAATGCGAATCTGGCGTTCGAGTTCGGGATAAAAAAACGTAAGGCTGGCAAAGGGACGGTCTGCTAACTCGCGACCTTTCCGGCTTTCGTAGTTCGTATAGAACACAAATCCGGCTTCCGACACGTCTTTGAGCAGCACAATTCGGCCATCGGGACGTCCATCGCCTGTTACTGTACTAACATGCATGGCATTGGGTTCGGGTACACCCGCCTGAAGGGCCGCATCGAACCATTGCCGGAACTGAGTAAATGGGTCGACAGAAACATCGGCCTGATCTAACCCGTTTAAGGTATATTCATTTCGTAAATCGCTGATGGCTGAAGGCATTAGATAAGGGGCGTTAACGGCTTTTCAATGACTGTACTACAAGAAAATCCGCATATTATCGTACTTTTGCAAAAGTAATCGGTACGTTCCCAACATGGCAAACCAAGAACAGGAAATTAACCAGCAGCCAGAAATCCAAAATCAGGAGACTGACGCGCTGGCAGTCAATACGCCCGAAGATACCAATATCGCACCAGTAGAGCCTTCTTCATCGGAATCGCCCACTGCGGAAACCGATGTTGCCCACCTACCATCAGTTCCCCCGGTTGAGGAGACCGTAACGGCCGTACCCGAACCGGTCGCAGAGGCCGTTGGTAGCTCCCAAGACGCCCCACCCGAACCGGTTGGTGCCGACAATATAGACACTCCTGTAGCCGAAACGCCGGTTGAGGAAGCGGATGCGCCCGAAGCCACTGTCGAGACGATGGAGGAACCCGTGGCTGACATGCAGGTTGTAAGGCCTGATTCTGAGCCGGTTGTAGAAGCTGAACCATCGTCAGTCGAAGCCAGTGCCGAGCCGGTAGCAGATGAGCCAACCGCCGAAGTCCCGGACCAGCCAGCGGCAGAAACAGAAACGCCTGTTGACACGTCCACCGAAACCGAACCCGTAGTGGCTGACGAAATCACCGCGCAGTATGCCGAGGTGCATGAGCCGGAAGATGAAACGCCTGCTCCAGTGGCCACAGACTATAGTCAGTTCTCGAAACACGATTTCGTGAATCTGCTCGAAACACAGATGGCGGCTATCAGCCTGCCTTCCGTTACGCCTGGCGACTTCAAAAAAGCTGATCAGGTGCTGAAAGACGTGAAGCCCCTCTTCGATCAGATGAAGCGGGCCGAACGCGAAGCTGCGCTGCAAGCCTATATTACCGAAACGGGTGCCGACGAAGGATTTGAGTACAAACACGACGACCTCGTGCATCGGTTCGATGAGTTGTACAAGCAGATCAAGAGCCAGAAAAATACATACTTCCAGAACTTAGACAAGGCGAAGGACACCAACTTTGCCTCGAAAACGGAGTTACTGACCCGCCTGCGGGAATTAGTCGAAAACGACGAAAACAACGCGGGTGATCCAAAGATAAGCTGGAACGAATTCAAGAAAATTCAGGATGAGTGGAAAGCCGCCGGGAACATGAACTCCCCGCACAACGCCACCCTCTGGGCCACTTATCATGCGCTGGTTGATCGCTATTACAGCAATCGGAACATCTATTTTGAACTAAAAGAACTCGACCGGAAGCGCAACACGACCCTGAAAACGGAAGTGATCGAAAAGGTCGAAGCAATGGCCAAAGCATCGGAAGAAACGCCTGTTACCCGGCAGACCATCGACGAAGCCAACGCGCTGTTTGAAGAATATAAGCACATTGGCCCGGCCCCCAAAGCCGAACAGGAAGTGCTCTGGGGACGCATGAAAGCGGCCTTAGACGTGCTGTACGACAAACGCCGGGGCCAGACCAACGAGCAGCGGAAAGAGTCGGCGCAACTCTATGAAGAGAAGTCGGCTATTTACGAAGAGTTAGTGCCCATCACGTCGTTCACGTCGAACAGTATTAACGACTGGAACGACAAAACGAAAACGGTGATGGCGCTTCAGGACCGCTGGAATGCCGTGAAAGGCCCCATGCCCCGCGAAGAAGGCAAGGAACTGAGCAAAAAATTCTGGGCCGCCCTGAAAACGTTTTTCCATAACAAAGGCGAGTTCTTCCGGCAGCTTGAAAGCAAGCGGGAAGAAAATCTGAAGGCGAAAGTTGACCTCTGCGAGCAAGTAGAAGCGATTTTGGCCGCCGGGGAGGAATCGCCTGAAATCACGCAAACTGTGATTGAACTGCAACGCCAGTGGAAAAACATTGGTCAGGTGCCGGAGAAACAGAAAAACACCATTTTCGACCGCTTCAAAGCTGCCTGCGATGCGTTCTTCAACAAGAAACGTTCGAAAAATCAGGAAACCGAGCGCGAATTTGAAGGAAACTTAGCCCAGAAAATTGCCCTGATCGAACGCATTGAAGCGGCCGCCACTGCCAATGCCGACCTCTCACAACTGAATGAGTTTAAGAAGGAATGGAATGCCATTGGATTTGTGCCGAAGAAAGACATGCAGACCACCCAGAAACGCTACATCAACGCGGTGAACGCGCTGGTAGGTGCAACGGGCAAGATTCCGGCGAAAGATAAAGAGAGGATAATGCTCCAGAGCGAAGCCGAAGCGACCCGGACTGGCGGGCCCCGGTCGGGGGGTGGTCGTGACCGCGACTATTCGCGTGGTAACCGCGAAGGGGGCGATAACAAACGCGAAAGCGATATTCGTCGGCGCATTACGGCGATTGAAAACGATATTGCCACCTATCGGAACAACATCGAATTTTTTGCCCGGTCGAAGAACGCCGATAAGCTCCGCGCTGAAATCGACAAGAAAATCGCCGATGCCGAAAAGCAATTGGACGACCTTCGGCATCAGCTACGGGTAGCGCAAGCGTAATTTTGTCATTCCGACAGAGGAGGAATCTTAAAATTTCCTGACGAATAAGTAAGGGTGCTTTAAGATTCCTCCTCTGTCGGAATGACAAAAAATAAAATCAACCTTGCGCTGAACGGATAAAAACCTTACTTTTGCATCACAATTCGGAAACGGGTTTGGGAATGCCAGTGTCGGATAGCGGTCGATTCCGCCTGATTTGTAATCAGGATGCGCAAGCGCGTCGGGGGTTCGAATCCCTCCACTGGCTCACTTAAAATCAAGCACCTACGCAAATAAGCGTAGGTGCTTTTTTGTTTTTGTGCAATTCGTTTTAAGTTCAATATGATAACCCACCGCTTTGGGCCGTGGTGATGTCCTGGTTGGCTTTGCCTTTTTGCCCGACCGCTGCTGGTGCGGTATTTTGTCCATACAGTGGGCATCAATGAGGATCATATTCGTCGGTATGTGAAGTATCGAGAAACTGAGGATCGTAACGAGGAAAATCAGTCCACCGATTTTGATTGTTTGGGCCTCTTGATGAGTGAGCCTGCGAACTCTGCTCTGCCCGCTCCTCATTAATAAATTGGGTAGCAGGTGGTTGTTTAATCGTTGAGAAACCGTTAAACCTTTGTCCAAATAATAATGTACTGGAGGGCTTTACAATTCGTTGTGGTTCAGAACGAGATGAGGGTAATGTTGGGAGCAACTTGATTAATGAAGCTTATTTCTTAATGGCCGTATACTCTTTGTCGCTCACCGGTTGTAACCAGGTTACTCGACCAGTTGCCGTATTGGGTGTTATGGCGACTTGCCTAAATTCTACCGTTGGTGAGGCACCGTGCCAATGCGGTATGTTGGGAGGACATTTCACCGCGTCGCCTTTCCGAAGAATTTGAATCGGTTTGCCCCGCTCCTGATAATAACCAATGCCACCCATCGCCAACAGGACCTGGCCGCCCGGGTGGCTATGCCAATGCGAGCGGGCACCCGGCTCGAAGGTCACATAACCCACCGGAATAGTAAAAGCGCTGTCTGGCTCAATCAACTGCTGTACCCAAACGATTCCTGTAAAGTTACTGGCGGGCGCCCGCTGTCCTTTTGGAAAAATAGGGCTCGTATCCGTCTTCGTTTCACTGTGGGCTTGGGCTTTTGTCTCTAAAGTAGCGAAACCAACCAGTAAGGCGGCAATAAAGCGTAGTACATTTAGTTTATTTTCCATTGGGTCGAATACGTAAGATTTGTGACTTATAGGCCAATCATTTCCTTACCGCCCTGACGATACAACCTGTGTCAAAACCCTACGACCTGCTTCGGCTTCGGGTTTGCCAATGTTCGTTTCAATCAGGTCAAGCGCTTGCTTCAACTGGAGTTCGGTCAAGCCCACATGCAAACAAATGTTTAGGTGGCTTTGTAGCATGGGCTCGACTCCCCCGATACTGGTTAGCACTGAAATGGTTGTCAGTTCCCGGTCGGTATAATTAAGCACATCACGCTCAAATAAATCAGCAAACAGATGCTCTTTTAAAAAAACGTCAATCTCCGGGCTGAACGCCGAGTACCCTCGCTTCGGTCCGGTTTCTGGCTGTCCTGTAAGCTGTTCGAGAACTTTTTTGCCCCGCTCGTACCTGGGTTCTTGGCTGATAATTGGCGAAGCTTCTTTCCCCATTTTATCAATAATGCCTTTTTTCTTTCGCTCGTCCAGCACCGATATCAACGTTTGTAGTCCTCGGATACTTCTGGGAAAACCACAATACGCATACACGTGTACCAGCACTTCCTTCATTTCGTTTACGGTCAGACCCGTATCCAGGCCAGTGTTCAATGCCGGTTGTAGTTTTTGTAGGTCTCCTTTTGCCGTGAGAGATGAAATGACGACAATGCTTTGCTGCTTAGGCGACAAAGTGGTCTGTTGACGCACCTGGTTTTGTGCGTTGGGCTGGTTAAAAGCAACGAACCAGCCGACGATCATACATACTAAAACGCTGGGCATGGGATTGGTGGAGAGCAGTGAGATGTACAATCGAAACGATCAGGCAAGGATAGTACCCCGACCGAGTAGTTTGATCGGGATAAGCGAACTTTAGAGCTCCTGTGTGTTAGTCCAGCTTTTTCTCTTTTAGAAAATTGCTCAACAAGTCCGCAATCTGGATATTATTGAGGTCGGAAAACGGAAAGTGGGTATTGCCGCGAACGCCGACTTCGGGCAGGTGAACAACCTTTGCATTACCGCCATGTTTGTTGATCGTAGCAGCCCAGATTTTTGCCATTTCGAGCCCTGCACGCCAATGATCTTTATTCCACACACTGGTTGACTGCGGGGCAATGTTATCGCCGTAGTAGACGATGATCGGAATTCTGGTGAGCTTATTAAAATCTGATAATGAGATCTCAACGCCCTTCAATTCGCCAAAAAGACTGGCCGATTGGATGGGTTTGGGTAATTCACCCGGCGGAAAAACAAAACTGCTAAAGGGCTCGTAGGCGATGACCGCTTTCACCTTTTCGTTTTTTATCGCCGTAAACCAGCCCGGACCTCCTCCCTGTGAATGAGTGATCAGGATACCTTCACCGATTCGATCAAATAAGCGTGAGCAAGCATCCGATACAATGTTGGCGTCAAATGCACCCGTATTGGGCGTCATTTGCCTGAAAAACTGCTCCAGCGCAGCCGAATCCCTGGGGAATTGACTACCGTCAAAATAATCGGGATAGTTACCAATCCTGAACTGAGTAAACCAGAACTGTTCATCAGGCGCAGGGCTGATCGCTGTAGCCACTGTACTTTTTCCCGCTTCACCCCGCCTTGGCTGGTCAAGCAAATAAACCCCGAAACCACGTCTCAGGAAGATCGTCTGAAATCCCTCCCGGCCATCGGGGGTTGATTCCCATGTTTTTTTAGACTCGGCGGCCCCATGCAAGAAAACCAATGGGTATTTACGGGCTTTAGGCGGAATCTGATAGAATACATAGGCATGATCGCCATGTAAGGTTTGCCCCTGGGGTTTTAAAGCGTTCGTCAGATCAAATTTTCCCCGTTCGGAAATAGTTGTTCCTCCAACCATGAAACTGCCCTGGTGTTGTATGGCCAATACCCCCATCTTCCGGCTTGCATTGTTACGTGCACAAGCCGATACGATCAGCGTTGATCCGATTATCAGCAGAACGGCGACTGTCTTTTGGTTCATGTAATTGGTAATCCGGTTACTCGTTCATCGTACTCCCGGTGATCATCGCCTACACCATTGCCAAACTAAAGGGTAGCTTACGGATTCGTTTACCAGTCAGATCAAAAATGGCGTTGGCCAAAGCCGGAGCAAACGCAGGCAAACCCGGTTCACCGACGCCACCCGCTGGTTCGTCGTTGTCCATGACATAGACATCAATGGCCGGAATATCGGTGATTCGGGGAAGTTGATAGGAGTAGAAATTCTTGTCAACGGGCATGCCGTCCCTGAACGTCACCTGATGCTGGGTAGCCGCACCCAGGGCCATGACAATGGACCCTTCCACCTGCGCTTTGATGGTATCTGGATTGACGTACCAGCCGCAATCCATAACGGCCCAGACATGGTCGATTTTGAGCTTACCATCCGCGCCTTTTGATACTTTCACGACCTGCCCAACAGTACTGGCAAAACATTCGGTAATGGCCATGCCGTATCCCTCGCCCGGTTTACGAGTTTTCCAGCCCGACACTTCAGCCAGTTTGTCGAGTTGCCGATGCAACCGCTCGTCAGGCAGGTGTTCCCGGCGAAACGTCATCGGGTCTTTCCCCGCTTCATGGGCCAACTCGTCGACGAAACTCTCGTAGGCAAAGCCGTTGGTAGAGGCATATACCGACCGCCACCACATTGTCGGAATGGGGGTTTCGAAGGGAACATCGGCAATACTCAGGTTTTTAATGCTGTCAGTGTATGGTTTCAGGAATCCTTCCGAAGTGCTCCGATTGGCTTTGTCTTTGGGCCCTCCGCGCCAATGGTCATTGTTTTGCCCAGCCATGCGAAGTTTGAAAGCGCTGATTTTTCCGTTATCAACCGCGCCCTCACAGCGATAGGAAATACCGGGCCGATAGGGACCCTGGGTCGCGTCATCCTCCCGGGTCCAGACCACCTGCACGGGGGCTTTAATTTCTTTGGAAATCACGGCAGCCTCATGCGGGTAATCCATAAACGCCTTCCGGCCAAAGCCACCCCCCAGAAAGGTCATATGGACGATCACTTTTTCGCGATCCAGACCCATTTCTTTGCTGACAGCGTCCTGCACCCACTCAGGAGCCTGAATGGGTCCCCAAATTTCGAGTTTATCGTCCTGGTAGTGGGCCACGCAATTTAACGGTTCCATGCAGGCGTGGTATTGATAGGGTGTCTCATAGACGACATCGAGCTTTTTGGTCGCCTGAGCAATAATGGCTGACGCATCGCCCTGCTGCTTAAACGAGAGACCTTCCTGCGTTTGAAGCGCTTTCTGCTGACGCTGGAAGATTTCGTCGGTACTTAGGTGCTCAAACCCGCTATCATCCCACTCGACTTTCAGGGCTTTCTTACCCTGCAAAGCGGCCCAGGTCGAGGTGGCCACAACGGCAACGCCCTCCCGGTAGGTGTTAAACACGAGCATTTTAGTCTTGAAGACGTGTTTGATACCGGGGATTTTACGGGTGGCCGTGTCATCGAAGCTTTTGACTTTGCCCCGTAAACGAGGGTTCCGCTCCACAGTTGCGTAGAGCATACCGGGAATCTCTTTGTCAAGACCAAACGTAGCACTGCCATTGGTTTTTAGCCTGGTATCCTGCCGAAGCAGCGGCTTGCCAATGAGTTTATAGTCTGATCGCTTTTTCAAGGCAACGTTTTTGGGCGTTTCCAGTTTCATAGCGTCAGCCACTAACTCCCCGTAGTGGAGTCGTTTATTGGTTGGCCGGTGAATAACCTGCCCTGATTCAGCATAGCAGTCCGACGTTGGCACGCTCCATTTGGTCGCGGCTGCCTGTAGGAGCATTTGACGGGCGGTAGCGCCCAGCGTTAATAAATTCTTATACGAGCCCCGTACTGTTGAACTCCCCCCGGTGACCTGATTGCCGTATTTTTTATTATCTCCCTTGGCAAAAACGATGTTCACCTTGTCTAAATCGACTTCGAGTTCTTCGGCGACCATCTGGGGAATCGCCTGATAAACACCTTGTCCCATTTCCGCCCGGTGAGAGAAAATAGTCACCTTGCCCGATGGTTCGATATGGACCCAGGCATTCATTTCAATGCCAAAACTATCGGCTTCCGCTGCTTTGATAATTTCAGCGTCCTCTGCATGTGTGGGGATATAAAATCCCAACGACAGTGCCAGACCGGTCAGGCCTGAAGCTTTCAGGAAATTTCGTCTGGATACGATTTGTATGTCCATAGTATTGTTGCTGAAGGCGTTTCGTTTACGGTTTAGGCGCATAGGCACCTGTTGTAAGCCAGGTCGTCCAGGCTTTTTTAAATTCAGCGTGACTCATCGGGGGCAGTGTGCGGCCTTCGCCGGGGTTCCAGCCTGCCTTTACCAAGCCATCATCGGCATGTTCCAGCAGTTTTTCCATGTTCTTATTTCCATTCTGTTTAGGATCAGTCAGTTGTGTGGCCAGTTGATTGGGCGTTCGCCCCTGAAAAACCATACGCATGGTTGCAGGGGGTAAGTGCCAGTCTGGATTTCCCGGCGGTGTATGCAGACCCGGTGTGTTGGTCGGCTGGTGGCAGTTGACACATTTCATGGCATAAATCCCCTTGCCATCTATACCCCGCCTGGGGGCCATCGTATGCAGATGGTTGTCGTCGCCCTGCAAGGGAATATCGCCCGACGGATGGCAGTTCATACAGCGCGGACTCATCAAGACTTTATAGACACTGGCAAAGGCTTTGACCGAGGCTATACTATCTTTTTTGATGGGAATAACGATTTCTTCTGCATTTGTGAGCGTCGTATTGGGCCGATCTGAAGGGGTGATCGTGGTGGCCATAATCGCTGTCACCGAAAGCAGAGTAGCCAGAATATAAACTGTTCTAAAAGACATAGACGGATAGCTTTGGTTTACAAATGCCTTCAGCCGAACGCACGCTTGTACTTCAAGTCGGTCTATTCATTTTTACCAACCTTCTGTTCGGCTCCGGCAGCTATGTGAATCGCTTTGCGGATGCGGGGATACGTACCGCACCGGCAAATATTACCCGACATGGCCGCGTCAATATCCGCATCCGTGGGATTGGGGTTCTCCCGTAGCAGCACAGCGGCTGACATAATCTGCCCGGAGTGACAATAGCCACACTGGGGCACGTCGATTTGCTGCCAGGCTTGTTGGAGCGGGTGGTCATTGTGTTGAGAGAGTCCTTCAATGGTAACTACCCTCTGGCCAGCGGCCCGGCTTACTTTAGTGACGCAGGAGCGTACTGCTTCTCCGTTCAGATGGACCGTGCAGGCACCACACTGGGCCACGCCACACCCATACTTTGTACCTTTTAATCCAACCACGTCCCGGATGGCCCATAGCAGGGGCATCTGCGGATCGACATCAATCGATTGCTCTTTGCCGTTGATCGTCAGCTTAATGTTTGCCATAGTGTTACTTGCTGTAAAGCCATCCAGTTGGCCGTTGTTTCTTTACTAACAACTTATGCGTTTGGCATGTTTAACCTATTGATTGTCAAAGCTCCTGTGATTTAAGCGTGAGCGGCATCAACGCGGCTAATTTTTTACGGCCCTCATCAGTCTTGAGAACGAGAGTTGGCCCATCGTCCATTTGCCATTTTGGTTGACATACACCTCCGTCACCATAAATGGATTGGTGACTTCGTTTCCGCCCACTACGGCCACCAGGTCAATATCACTTAACAGGATAGCCGTATTACCAATCATATGGAAGGTAGTGGAATAGACACTCGCTTTTTTGTACCAGATGTTCCCGCTCTTAATTACGTCAAGTTCCTGGCTTTTGCCCCAGCTTCCACCCATGTGAACAAACATCGATTTTTCATCAAATAAGGTAGCCAGCTTGTCCACATTCTTGTCGGACATCCACTGCCATTTATCTTTCGAGAGATTGATGATTTCCTGTTCCTCGCTGTTTTTTGCAGCTTGTGCGAAGGAATTCTGATTAAAAGTGATAGATAAGATACCCAGAGAGAGAATGAAAACGGGTAAGCTTATTGTCGAAAAGGTACGTCTGATCAGTGAGTTCATGTTAGTCGTATGTACGTGGTTTAGCATTTGTTAAACGTTAATGGGCCGGTTACTTTTGAGGGCCGTATTCCTCGTCGGTTACCCGCTTGAACCAGATGGTTTTTCCTTTATGGGTGGGTGAGGTGGCGATGTAGCCAAAGCCACTCGCCGGAGTTGCCCCGTGCCAATGCTCTACGCCCGGCTGACATTTAATGATATCTCCTTTCCGAACGGTTTGCCTAAGCTTGCCTTTTTCCTGGTAGTACCCAATTCCTTCGGTAACCATCAGAATCTGGCCACCTGGATGCGTATGCCAATCCAGGCGAGCACCCGGATCAAACGTTGCCATAGTTGTGTTGAACGTAAAGACACTATCCGGCTCACTTAATTCATTAAGCCATACATTTCCCACATGATGAACACCATCGGGCGATTTTGCTCCTTTGGGGAAAATAGTATTGCTCTGGGCTACAGCTCGAAAAGACAGAATGGTGGCTACTAAAATCGTAGCAAGTTTAGCGATCATTGTTGCTGCTGGTTAATGGTTTAATTTCCGTTCGCCTAACCATTTCACCATGACCGGATCACGGTGATCGAAAAAGAGACTTGTGTTTGTATCCAGCGTTTTGATGGCTTCCATATCGTCAGCGCTTAACTCAAAATCAAGACTATTAAAATTCTCTTCCATGCGCTCTTTACGAACGGATTTGGGAATAGCTACCACGCCCCGTTGCGTGAGCCAGCGCAGGACAACTTGGGCAATGGATTTGTTGTACTTTGCTCCAATTGAGCTTAACAGCTCATTGTGGAAGAGATTGTTTTTGCCTTCGGCAAAAGGTCCCCAAGATTCAATTTGGACCTGGTTGTCGATTAAGAACTGCTGCGTCTCCATTTGCTGATGGAACGGATGGGTTTCAATCTGATTGACCGCCGGAACAATTTCATTATGAATGATGAGGTCAATTAGCCGGTCGGGCTGGAAATTACTGACCCCGATGGCTCTGGTTTTTCCTGCTTTATAAAGTTCCTCCATCGCTCTCCATTCTCCGTACACATCGCCCATAGGCTGATGAATCAGGTACAGATCCAGAAAGTCCAGTTGTAGCTTTTTCAGCGAAGTTTCGAAGGATTTCTTCGTCCCCTCGTAGCCATCAGACTGAATCCAGAGTTTAGTCGTGATAAATAAGTCTTCTCTGGATACCCCACTTTTCTTAATGGCCTGACCTACTGCTTCTTCATTGCCATACGAAGCCGCCGTATCAATCAACCGATAACCCGTGGCGATGGCATCCAGTACACTTCGTTCACATTCGGCGGGATCAGGCACCTGAAAAACCCCGAATCCCAGGATAGGCATTGCCACTCCATTGTTCAAAACTACTTGTTGCATAGGTATTAACTAATTACAGGCAAAGGTCTCCTCATTTCTTCGTCCGAATGGTATACAGATTACGGAAATTACTACCATTATTACTGATTAATGCCTGACCATCAGGCAGGGTGGCAGGAAAGCGGTAAATTTGACATAGATAATTAACCGTGCTATGGATATCCTGCGACGATTTGAGACAATCAATGAGTACAATGTCTTCAATAATAACGAAACGCTTCACCCGCTGGTTAGCGTCGTCGATCTCTCAAAAGCGGCTCCCCGGCAAGGCTCCCGCATGTATTTTGGCTTCTACACCGTTTTTTTAAAAGATGTCAAATGCGGAGATCTGGTGTATGGTCGGCACACTTATGATTACCAGGAAGGAACGCTGGTTTTTATGGCCCCGGGACAGGTTGCCGGTATGAATAGCAACGGGGAAACCTATCAGCCAAAAGGGTATGCGCTGGTGTTTCATCCCGATTTAATTCATGGCACTGCGCTTGGGCGGCATATTCAGGAGTATACATTCTTTGGCTACCAATCGTTTGAAGCATTGCATTTATCGAGCCGGGAACGGCAAATCGTACTGGATTGCTTTTCTAAAATCGAATACGAATTAGAACATGCCATCGATAAGCACAGTAAAAAGCTGATTATCGCTACGATTGAACTTTTTCTGGGTTATTGCACCCGGTTTTATGACCGGCAATTTATTACCCGGGAAAATGTGCACAAAAGCGTACTGGAACGGTTTGAGACATTGTTGAACGTGTATTTCCAGACCGATAAACCACAGACCATAGGGCTGCCTTCTGTAACCTACTGCGCGGGTGAATTGAATTTGTCGGCCAACTATTTTGGTGACCTGATCAAGAAAGAAACCGGCAAAACGGCTCAGGAGTGCATTCAGGCAAAGGTAATTGATCTGGCCAAAGAACGAATATTTGACCAAAGCAAATCGGTGAGTCAAATCGCCTATGAATTAGGCTTTAAGTATCCTCAACACTTTATCCGCTTGTTTAAGCAACGAGTTGGGCAGTCACCCAATGAGTATCGTCGGACCTCCGATGCGGAGGTTCACTACAATTAGTCTCCTCTTCTTAACCAACTAACTTATCGTTACTGGCTATACTATATGGTTTATGGGTTCATCAATTCCAGCTTGGCGAAAAAGTCCGTAAACATCAGATTGGTATCAAGGTGCGTGTACACCCGGATAGCCCGCCCCTTATGATTAACCGCATACGACCCGATTCGATTAATTAATGGAGCCTGCCTAACCACGTAATGACTGGACGACGGGTCAGGCTCAAAAGATGATTGAAGGGCGGTCAGTAATACTAAAGGGCTGTCTCCCAGAATATACGTCTCGCCAATATTGATAAATCGTTGAATGCGCGTCATCAGGCTTTCCAGAACGCCACCTAAGTAGTTCCCTGTTTTTCCCCTCGGTTTCACCTTTACCAAAAGCTGCGAATAGGGCAGCAGGCATTGCCGATAAACGTTCCTCGGTACTTGCCACAACGAGCCGGTTGACTGGTTGAAAATAACTTTAGCCGCCGACAGGTCGATATTCAGATTGTATTCGGGGTCTGAATAACCCGGCGGAGGTAGGGCTAAATCGCTGTATTCCGGCCCGCCAATCCAGATGAGTGTCAGTTTAGTTGCAATGGCGGGATTGGTCAGAACGGCGGAGGCTATTTCGGTCAGTCCGGCTCCACAGACGACGTAGAGGGGCAATTTCGTATCGGTTCGTAAAGCTTCCTGGATGATAAAATTGACAGCTTCATTTTTAACGGGTGTGCTATCATTGGCCATTGCCGTATTGGACCCGGCATAGACGGGGATCGTGCGTTTTACGTCCATCACCTGAAGCAATTCCCGTGCTTTTTTGGCGGCATTGTCGGCCTGCGTTTTTGAGGCATCGAACCCATCACCTACTTTCAGGTGGGAGCCAATGATGGCTCTTATCTCTACGGATGGGGACATTAACAGGTGGGCAAGTTGAAATAAACCATCCGGATCGCCACTGAAATCATTGTCCACAATCACCCGCATTCGGGGTGTCACAACCGACAGCCCACCTGCCGCCTGACCGAGGGTAACCACTGGCTTTGCCAGTAAGAGCAGTATAAAGAAAAAATAGCTGGATACGGTCAGAAGAACACACTGGAGTAGAGTTTTCATGAGCACTGTAGTTGGGGCTTCTTCAAGTGAGGCAGTTAGCCACTGACATTTGGTTAACACAAGCGGAGCGGCATTTACCGTTCATTTCCCAAAAGCCGTCGGCCAAAAAATAGTACTCGTTTAGTCCTGAGTCACTCTTGTTTCTTTCATAAAAAAACGGGGCCATAGAACAGCCCCGTTTTAATCTATCATTTTTACTTAACCTAATTTATTTTAACTGAGGAGATTACGCAAAATAATACAGCAGAACAGGAATGGATAGGATAAAAAGCAGCAGAAGTGTAAAGAGCAATTGCCAATGCAACGCATAGTGAACATATCGGCTGTTACCCGCTACCAGATTCATCACTTCATTTATCCAATGGCGTATCATTCAGCCGATTAATTAAAACATTCCGGCGAAAATAGGCAATTGAGGACGATCTCTGATATTATTTAATTGTTACGTAATGGACTGATTAACAGCCACAAGAAGGTATTTTCATGGTCTATCTACCCTGTACTGCGGCTGTTGTAAGCCCACTGTTCGGACGGAGTCGCCCTACCCGGATGCCCGACAGGCGTTTGTGCCAGAGCACATAGTCGCTGATGGGATAAGGTGTTATCACTACGGCTCCATTGTCGGAAGAGGCATGCATCAGGTGCATTCGGCCGTTGGGTTGCCGCACGGCCAGTCCGACGTGCTTCATGTCTAAGCCGGGCCGTGCGGCCGTCAGCATCACAATGTCGCCTTCGCGAAGCGATCCTTCGGCTTGCCGAATATTTTTGGCAGGAATAAATGAAAATGATTGCTGGCTCAGTGCCGATTCGGTTAGCGCTACCTGTTTAAATGTGGCCGGATCGCGCAGATGCGGGTATTTGTAGGTAGCGGCAGTCATATACGATACGGGCTTGGCAACCGTCAGATTCCCCGGTAATTCGTGCGTGACATCGGTAAGAAGTCCTTTGCGCTCGTTGTCACGCAGCCAGTCCGAAAAGTAGTGCAGCCGACTCGCGTATCCATCAATCCGACCACTGCGGTAGCGGAGTTTGGTCAGGTAGTTTCGGAACGTTTGCTCAGTTATGATCGGGTTCGGGGTAGAGGTCGCTTCCTGCCAGGCGAGGGTGAGCGCCAGCACGGTTTCTAAATAGGTCGTGCAATCGAATTCACGCAGCGAAGCCACTAATTGCTCGGTTGGGTGCTGGTCGAGCATATGCGCTACGTAAGGCTTTCCGAGAAACTCCCGGCCAATGTTAACGGCTGTTTCAGAAGGAGTTCTACCACTCACAAACGTTAACGAGCGCAAATCGCTGGGTAGCCCGTCCTGCGCCTGTAGAACGGGAGGAAACAGCAGTAAGAAAACAATGGTAAACAGTTTCGTCATGGATAGGTGGGTAATTTCGGATATACTCTCTTGACGAAGCAACACCCGGAAAGTACCGTAAATCTACGATTTAATTTCCAGCACCCGCACGCTTCGGGGAGGCAGCAGCAGCGGAATTCCAACCCGGCCGTCGGTTTCGACTACGGTGTCTGTCAGGAAGATATCGCTGAACAGATACGGTTGATGCGGGTGAAGATGCATGGCGCCGAACGCTTCCTGCGGAATATTGATGACGGTGTCGTAGGTCGACTGGTTTGAAAAGTTGCAGACGATGAGCAATTTCTGGCGGTCGGTGTAGCGCAGGTAACTATACACTCGATGGGCGTCATAGCCCGCACTTTGTCCGTTGTCGTTGGCATACTGCAAGTCATAAAAATACCCGTTCTGGATAGCGTCTGAACCACTAACGAGGTAGTTTAACTGCTGATAAAAGGCCCGCAACGCCCGTTGTTCGCTGGTTAATCCGGCTCCGTCGTAGCGTCCCTGATTTATCCAGCCCTGCCATTCGGGCAGTCCCCAATAGTCGAAGATGGTAGTGCGGCCATCGTCGCCACTGAACCCTTCGGCCCCCTCCGCCCGAACGCCTACTTCCTGTCCGAAATACAATAGCAGTGGCCCGGTATGCATCGTGGCTGCCAAGGTCATGGCCGGAACTGCCGACCAGGGGTCATTGGCAAAGAACCGGGAGGCAATACGCTGTTCGTCGTGGGTTTCCAGAAAACGCAGCATATGCTGGGCAAAATCGCCCGATTCCTGCTGCCACACGCGGGTGAGTTCGTAGCAGGAACCATGCCCCTCCATTAGTCGGCGGACCGAGTCATACAGGCCCACTTTGTCGTACAGGTAATCGAATCCGCCTTCAAAAATAAACGGTCGGTATAAACCCGGATCGTAAATTTCGGCAATGAAAATCATCGCCGGATACCGCCGTTTAACCCGGCTGATGGCCCAGTGCCAGAACTCAACGGGCACCAGATGAGCCATGTCGCACCGGAAACCGTCAACGCCCTTATCGGCCCAGAACAGCAGAATGTCGAGCATCTGGTGCCAGGTGGCCGGTACAGGATTAAAATGGCGACTCCAGTCGAAAATATTGAGGCCGTAATTAAGTTTCACCGTTTCATACCAGTCGTTGATGTCGGGCGTGGCCGTAATAGTGCCACTTCCCGTCACTTTGGCCGGGTATTCATGTAAGGGTGTAAACAGGCTCCCGGCTGTTTCAGTGTTCCCGCCCTCCGGCGTGACAAACGTTTCGCCCGGCAGATAATAAAAATTGTTTTTCGGTGAGAAGTTTACCGTGGTGTCGTCGTTCTGGCCCAAATCAACTACCCCGGCGGGTTTGACATCGGAAGCATATTGCCGGGCCACATGGTTGGGTATAAAATCAATAATCACCTTCAGTCCATGCGCGTGTGTGCGCTGCACCAAGGCGTCGAACTCAGCCATTCGGTTGGGTACATTCACCGCTAAGTCGGGGTCAACGTCGTAGTAGTCTTTCACCGCATAGGGCGAACCGGCGCGGCCTTTCACCACCGCCGGGTCGTCGGGCTGGATGCCATCAGATGAGTAATCAGTCTGGGTGGCGTGTTCAATGATGCCGGTAAACCAGATGTGCGAAGCCCCAAACTGGCGAATGGCCCGAAGGGCCGCATCATTGATGTCGTTGAATTTGCCAACGCCGTTTTCATCCCGACTCCCGTTGGGCCGGTTGGTCGTTGTCTGGTTACCAAACAGGCGTGTAAAAATCTGATAGATAACCAGTTTGTCATTTACCGGAACAAGGGACGACGTATACATTAGCGTAGGAAAATACAGGTTACGAGGGTACAGTTGGCGTATCGACTGCAAAACTATGGTCTTTTTAGACGAAAATCCTGCGTAATTTTTACGTTCTTGTTGGACTATTCGACGAATAAGCTTACTTCAGACACGATTGCCCCTATTGACCTATGAAACGAACTCTTTATTTGCTCCTGATTGCGTTCCTACCGATTAGCCTTCCATCGTTTTCGCAGCAAGCCCAGATTCAGCGCGTTAACCCGACGCATTGGTGGGTAGGCATGAAAAACCCGAACCTGCAACTTTTGGTGTACGGTCCCAATGCCGGTACGCTGACCTACACCGTCAATTATGCGGGCGTAAAACTGGTAAAAACCCATACCGTCGAAAACCCGAACTACGCCTTTCTGGACCTGACGCTTTCGCCCGCCACCAAACCCGGCACGCTTCAGCTTGTGGGCAAAAAGGGAAGCCAGACTCTCCGGCAATCGTTTGAATTAAAAGCCCGCGATAAAGCGCCGAAAGGGCAGGGGGTTACATCGGCCGACTTTATCTACCTCATTATGCCCGACCGCTTTGCCAACGGCGACGAAAAGAATGACAAGTTCGCCGATATGGCCGATCCCAACGCCGACCGCAGCAACCCGTTCTATAGGCACGGGGGCGATTTGGCCGGAGCCGGGCAGCACCTCGATTACCTCAAAGACCTCGGCGCAACGGCCATCTGGTTCACGCCCGTGCTGGAAAACAACCAGCCGCTCACCAACGAAGGGGGCGCTATGCGGTCGGCCTACCATGGCTATGGATTTACCGACCATTACGCCATCGACAAGCGGTTTGGGGGCAACGAAGCCTACAAGGAATTTTCGCGGAAAGCTCATGCCGCCGGGATGAAGGTGGTGCAGGATGCGGTCTATAACCACTGTGGCATTAATCACTGGTTTTTAAAAGACATGCCCATGAAATCCTGGCTGCACCAGTGGCCTACTTACACCAACACGTCCTATAAATACCAACCCATTACCGACCCACACGGGGCCGAAAGCGACCGGCGCGTAACGCTCGATGGCTGGTTTGTGCCGTTCCTGCCCGACCTGAACCAGAGTAACCCCTTTGTCTCGAACTTCCTGATTCAGCACGCCATCTGGTGCGTGGAGGAGTTTGGCGTAGATGCATGGCGCGTGGACACGTATATGTACAACGACCAGCCGTTTATGAACCGCTGCAACGCGGCTCTCATGGCGCAGTATCCGAACATCCATATCTTCGGCGAGTCGTGGGTCAACAATGTGGTTGATCAGGCGTATTATACCCGCAACAAGATTGATTTCCCGTTTAAATCGAACCAGCCGGGCGGGCTTGATTTTGTGGTCTATCAAGCCATGCTTGATGGCTTGAAACAGAATTTTAGCTGGGATGATGGCGTCAACCGATTTTATCAGGCGCTGGCGCAGGATGCCGTATATGTCGACCCGAACAAACTCGTGACGTTTTTAGACAATCACGATACTGACCGCTATTTATCAGTAATTGGTGAGGACTTCGACAAGTACAAAATTGGCCTGACATGGCTGCTCACTACGCGCGGCATTCCGAGTATGTATTACGGCACGGAGATTCTGATGAAGAATTTCAAGAATCCCTCCGATGCCGAAGTTCGGCGTGATTTTCCGGGTGGTTTTCCCGGCGATAAAGACAATAAGTTCGAGACGGCCGGACGTACCGACCGCGAAAACGAAGCGTTTCAGTATGTGCGTAAATTAGCCACCTACCGGCGCGACAACCCGGTTATGCACAGCGGAAAACTCATGCAGTTTTTGCCGCAGGAGGGCACCTATGTGTACTTTCGCTACGATGGTAACAAAACCGTCATGATCGCAACCAACACCAGCGACAAGGAAATTTCGCTCGATACGGCCCGTTTCGCCGAGCGAATGAACGGGTTTACGTCGGCCCGTAACGTGATGACCGATACCAAACTTACCGATTTGAAACTGGTGAAGTTACCTGCCAAAACTGCATTAGTGCTGGAGTTAATGAAGTAAGAAATATAGTCTGTTTGCGTTTTACCACCCCCAACCCCCTCCTAAAACAGGAGGGGGCTATCCAGCCGGAGGTTTTTAAGCCCCCTCCTGTTTTAGGAGGGGGTTGGGGGTGGTAAAACGCAAACAGAGATAAACTAATCAACCAAACACGATGGATGGATTACGTGCATTCTTAGATGAAAACGGCTTCGACGCCGGGCAGCAAACAACCATCACAGAACAATTTCATCGACGGGCGTTGAGCAAAGGAGATTGTTATCTTAACGAGGGTCAGATTAGCCAGCAGTTGGGTTTTGTTGAGCACGGCTTGTTTCATTATTTCTGCACACGCGATGGCGACGAAATGACGACCTACACTGCCGGTCCGGGCGATTTTCTGGTGTCGCTAAGCAGTTTCCTCAAACAGCAGCCCGCCCGCGAAACCATCCGTGCTCTGATGGATAGTGTCATCTGGGTTATTTCCAAACAGGCATTTGATCAACTGCGCCACGATATTCCATCCTTCGAGATGTTCTATATTGGCCTTTTAGAAGATCAGATTAACTGCATCGACGAAAGCCGATTTAATCTGCTGACGCTAACGGCCGAAGAACGCTACCAGAAATTAATTACCGAAGAACCTCGCTTATTGCAGGAAGTGCCCCTTCATCATCTGGCGTCTATTTTGGGCGTAACTCCACGCCATTTAAGTCGCATTCGCGGTCAAATTCGGTAGCTGAGCATCAGCAACTAAGCGAATTAGACATTTGTCCAGTATTCCCGCCGGGCTGTCGGCCAATTTTGTATCGTCAATCACAAGCAAGAAGACGATATGAAACAAACAATTCTGGCTGGTCTGTTGCTTATATCAGGCCCTCTATTTGCCCAGCAGCTTTCGCGCAATGAAATCAGTATCAATGGTTTCCGTAACCCATCTATCGGGCTGGAATACCGTCGAAGCCATGTTTCCGTTCATGCGGGCTATTACCCTACCAATTTCAGCGCGGGTGTTACCACATCGTTCATCCGAACGGGGTTGACCTATTGGTTTCTTCCCGTTGGGAAACGTCCAAATCCTTCCTCTTTCTATGCGTCGGCTTCCTACGTTCGGGGGCTTGACCGCGACTACGCGGGGAAGAACGGCCTGATGGGCGAGGTTGGTTTTCGCTGGATAGTCTGGAAAGGCCTTAACCTGCGAATTGGTGTGGCTGCCCTGACGGCTCCCGGCGAATCACTGAAAATCAACCCGACTCCGGGCATCAGCTATTCATTCTTCTGGTAATTCATCAACGCTTATTGATCAAATCAACTCATGGAAACTTCAGACCGGCGCATCGGTACACTATTAATTCTGGGGGCTATTCTGGTATTCATTCCTTATACAGCCCTGACACTCATCTTTGATTATCCTGCTATTCTTCGGCAGGAGCCAGGTATCATCCTCACCCGGTTTCAGGCGGGCGGGCCAATGCTTATCGGCGTGTGGTGGGCCTTTGCCGCTACGGGCGTGCCGTTGCTGATGGCCTATGCGCTTATTGGTCAACGATTTGAGCCTAAACTGCCGCTCGTTCGGTGGGCCACCCTGGTGGGTATCGTCTCTGGACTGGTGCAAATTATAGGTCTCCTGCGGTGGACCTTTGTAGTACCGGTGCTGGTCACTAACTATGTGCATGCAACAGACCCTTCCATTCGGGCGGCCAGTGTTGTTGCGTTTCAGGTCATTCATCAATACGGGGGGGTGGTGCTGGGCGAACACCTGGGCCAGTTGCTGACCATTGCCTGGGTTGTTATGATGGCTGTGGCTTTCAATCGGCTGAAGATATTTCCAGGCTGGATAAGCTGGTCGGGCTACCTAACTGCGGCTATTTACGGGCTGGCTCAGGGCGATTTATTCGCAACGGTTATGCCGGAATTTCCTGTTTGGGACCTGGCGGGCTTAGTGGGTAGTACGCTCTGGTTACTCTGGCTGATTGTTCTGGGCGTTCAGTTTTTACGACTCGGGAAACATAAGGTAATCCGTTGAGTCAGACGATAGCGCCATGGGTGTAAAAGCTATTTTTTAACGATTGCCTATTTTGCTTATTTTTAAACTCTCTGTTGTCTATTATTTCATTCTGCGTATTTTTAGCCTTCCATCAAGGCCCTGATGTTTTACTAAATTTATAGCCCGAATGAACCAGCCACAACCCGCTGGCCACCGTCAACAGTCCTTGCCTGATCAATACAAACACTTACCGGAGAATGCACGGCTGGCGCTGGCGGCCTTCGATGCGTCGTTGAACAGCATTATGTCGATGACGGCTATTCGGGATGAACATGATCAGATTTGTGATTTTTTAATTCGAACGGCAAACCGGGCCGTTGAACAGAGTATAGGTCGAACGCCCGGCGAAATTATTGGGAAACGTCTGCTGGAAACGTTTCCCGGTAATACCGAGTCGGGCTTGTTTGCGATGTATGTTCGGGTGGTTGAAACCGGCCAGAGTGAGCAAACGATTCAATATTACAACGATGCCAGTGGACTGGATGCCTGGTTCGAGGTGTCGGCGGTGAGTCAGGAAACGAACACAGTTGTACTGACGTTCATGAACATCACGGCTGGTAAACGGGCCGAACGGCGCGTTCAGCAACAGGCTGATTTATTGCAAACGGTGCTCAACAATGCCCAGGCGGGTATTTCGCTCCATGAAGCTATACGCGGGGAGGATGGGCAGATTGCTGACTTCAAAACCATACTGGCCAATCCGCAAGCGATTACCATGTGGGGCGAACTGGCCGAACCCATTCTGACCAAAACGTTTTCTGAAGTAGCCACGCCAGAACAGAAAGCCCTCGATTTTCCCAAATATGTGCAGGTGGTAGAAACGGGGGAGCCTGATTTGTCCGAGTTTAATATTGGCGACCAATGGTGGCTCCGTATTACCACTAAATCGGGCGATGGGGTCGTGATTGCCAATATCGATGTGTCGGAAAACCGCCGGTATCGGCACCAACTCGAAGCGGCCAACCTCGAACTGAAACGCTCGAACGAAAATCTGCAATCCTTTGCTTACATTGCCAGTCATGATCTTCAGGAACCCCTGCGAAAAATTCAGGCGTTTGGCGATATGCTGAAAGAGCAGTATGCTCCCGTGCTCGGCCCCGATGGCCGGGATATGCTTGGCCGGATGCAGTCGGCGGCCGAGCGAATGTCAGTGCTGATCCGGGATTTGCTGGAGTATTCACGAATTTCTACCCAGCGAGAGGCTTTCCGGCCTTTTTCGCTGACCCGGCTCATCGAAGACATTGTGGAAGACCTGTGGCACCCTATTCAGGAAACCAGCGCCCAGGTTACTATCGGTACGGCGCATGAGCAATCACTCCCCGACATCACCGGAGATCGCCCACAACTCCGGCAATTGTTTCAGAACCTGCTCTCGAATGCGCTGAAATTTCACCGGAATGGCAGTAGTCCGGTTGTGCAGATTACGGCCCGCCATGTGGCAGCTAAGGCTATACCGCCAGAGATAAAGCCAAATTTACTCTCGAACCGACCTTACTGGGCTATTTGCGTGAGCGACAATGGAATCGGTTTCGACGCGCAGTATGCCGGTCAGATTTTTCAGGTTTTCCAGCGACTGCATAGTCGGGATCAGTTTCCGGGTACGGGAATTGGGCTGGCGATTGTCAAAAAAGTGGTTGAGCAACACGACGGGGCCATTCAGGCGCATAGTACACCTGGCGAAGGAGCCGTATTTACGGTATACTTGCCTGCCTGAGTCTGATGTAAATCTTCCTACCTTTGCGGCTTGCTTAAGCAGATAACGTAACAAATGAGTCAATTAAAAGCATTTCTTTTCGACCTCGACGGGGTCATTGTGGATACCGCCATTTACCATTATCAGGCCTGGCGACGGCTCGCCAACGAACTCGGGTTCGATATTTCGGAAGAATTCAATGAGCGGCTCAAGGGCGTCAGCCGCATGGAATCGTTAGATATTATTCTGGCGCATGGGGGCCTGACCCTGCCCGACGAGAAGAAAGCTGAACTGGCCGCTCAGAAAAATAGCTGGTACCTGGAGCTCGTTGGGCGCATGACCTCCGACGATATTCTGCCCGGCGTGGCTACCTTTTTCTCGCAGGTTCGCAAAGCGGGTTTGAAAACTGCGCTGGGGTCAGTCAGTAAAAATGCGCCCCTCATTCTGGAACGCATCGGTATGACCAACGCCTTCGATGCCATTATTGACGGCACTAAAATCAGCAAAGGCAAACCCGACCCGGAAGTGTTCACCAAAGGAGCCGCCGAACTGGAGGTTAGCCCGACCGAGTGCGTGGTCTTTGAAGATGCCGTAGCGGGCGTAGAAGCGGGTAAACGGGGCGGTATGTTCGTGGTCGGGCTTGGCTCGCCGGACGTGCTCAATCAGGCTGATTTCGTGGCTCCGTCGCTGGAAAATCTGACGGTGAACGAGGTGCTGGAAAAAGCGGGTTAAAACGCCAGCCAGCCCGATACTTTAATGGCGAAGGGCGTTACGGGAATGCCCGTGCGGCTGACATTATCGCGGTAGGTGAGCCGGTGAATGGCATCCACGCGTAACACTTTGAAGATGTTGTCGATGCCGTAACCGACTTCAACATAAGGCGTTTGGGTTAGCGAACTGAAACCTTCAATGGCCTGGCCGGTTTCGTTGGTGGCTGGAATGAGCCGTAGGTTTTCGGAGGAAACGCTGCCCATCAGCACTTTGGCCGTAACTAACTCGCGCCATTTGAGCCGACGCAAGAGGGGCAACCGGTTAAAAAGCAGTCCGTTAAAATTATGTTCCATCTGCACCGTAGCCCAGCGGTCGCAAACGAACTCGAAATAATTCATCAGGTTGTACGCATTGCCGACGTAGAACGACGACTCATTACCGAGCGGCATATACAGCAACGGGTAGGGAACCGTTAAGGGAATAATGCCCGTTCCGAGGGTGTAATAGGTTCGGCCCAAAACGCCCAACCGAACGGAGTGTTTCATGGTCAGGGCAAGCCGATGATACGTAAAATCGCTGCCCAATACATTCCGCAGACCGAGGCTATAGCGCAGGGTGAAAATCGGTTTGCGAATGGCGCCCGTGCTAACACGCACATTGTCGTTTTGCACGATGATTTCGTCGGGGGCAAAGCGGGTTTCTGAAATCAGTTCGGTTAACTGATACCGACTTTGAGTGGTTTGGTCGTTGGTCTGCGACTGGAACGCGAACGGAAAAAGCGGATCGAACGTCCGATTGCGGAGCGCCAGTGTTTGGGTGAATCCCCGGCCCATTTCGCGCCGAAAATAGACCAGTCTCTCTTCCTGAAAATACGGCCGTCGGATGGTGCCGAAACGCGAGTAGGCGGCAAAGAGTGAGTTGTTGCCAATGTTATCGGCCGATACGCCGACCCGCTCCAAATCGTAACTCTTGCGAAAACCAACGACCGTCCAGGGCTTACGACTCAAAATGTATTCGATGTTGGCGCTGTATTTAACTTGCTGATCCTGCGTGCCATAGGCCAGATAACCACTCAGCAGCCATTTCCGGCTAAAGCCTGTGTTCGTTCGTAAGCCCAGCCGAAACCGGTGACCTTCCACACTGTTGCTGGCGTAGGTATACAGCAACGGCCCCAGTTCAACGTTCCATTTGCCCAATGGCTTATACCCCAGAACGCCTAATTTGATAATCTCACCGGCCACTTTCACAATGGGCACGTTTCGCACCGAATCGACTACGTGCATGGCGCGCCACTCGCTGGGGGCCAGAGAAGCCGGTCGCATCCGTTGCCAGAATGTGCTGTCGGCTTGCTTATAATCGTCGGCTAATTCAATGGCCGGGCTGTAGAAACCGACGTCTTTGGGCTGGTTTTCCGTAATATTTGTGGCCGATGTCAGGAAACGGGCCAGAATACCGGGCGCTTGTGGGGTTGGTTCGTCGCTGTCGATAGTCACCTGCGTTTGCGTCGGGAAACGCACTCCTGATGCTGTCGTCTCCCAGTCCTGTTCAATGTGCAGTTCATCAACGAAGTTAATGTTGGCCCGCTTATCGACCCGGGCGTCAATCTGCGCCAGTGCCATCTGGAGTGTATCGATCCACACCGTTCCGGTGAAAGCCAGATCGCTTGCCCGTTTGGGCGTGAACTCGATTTCATAGCAAACGGCGTTCCTGATGGCTACGGTATCTTTCAGGCGAAACCGATACACCGTTTCCCACTGGCTGCCCATTGGCGAAGGAATGTCTTTCCGCAGAATAATCAGGGAGTTGCGGTAAAAATTATACTGCTGAAACGAAGCACCGGTTAGTTGAGAAATCAGGCCACCGTCGCTTACGCCCACGCCCGTTACGTGCGACTTCAATACGTGTTCTTTCGTTTTTTCGGGGTTGGTACGGGCGTAAAAATTAGAAACCGTTTCGGAGATGAACACAGGTACGGCGGGTTGCCCGTTTGCATCCGTAATGGCCGGGAGTTTGCCGAGCAGCCGATTAATTGGCCCCGGTCGCCGGTTGTTTTTCCGCTTCTGAGCAAAATTGTTGAGATACCCTTCAATCTTGGTATAACTCTCATACTGATAGGCCGACAACCGCGCTGGGTTGAACTGGTCGCGTCGGCGAATCGCTTCGCGCATGATGCGATAAGCGGGGTCGCCCCCTTTGGCATACACTTTCACCTCCTGCAGGCGCGTAGCGGTGGTAGTTAACTGTGCATTGATCGTCTGCGAAGGCTGGTTCAGAATCGGATACGAATTGGTGCGATACCCCAGACTAAGCACCAGCAGCGAGTCGGAAAGTTGTGTAATTCTAAGTGTGTAGCGGCCATCGGCATCGGAGGTGGTGCCCGACGTTTTGCCTTTTACAGCGACGCTCGCAAAAGGGATGCCCTCGCCCGTAGTGGCATCGGTTACCCGACCCGAAATCGTATAGGCTGTCTGGGCAATTACCAAAATTGGCACGCCCAGCACAAACAGACCACAGATTAGTGTATGGTGTAGCAATTGCTTCATTCAGGTATGAGGCAAACAGGTAGTATGTTAACTAACCCAGAAATAGTCAATTGAGTTTACTACTCGACTTGAAATTGAAAAAATAGATAAGAAATGAGCCGAAAGGGTTAGGTAGCAGGTGTATCATGCAGAAATAAAGGCGGGCTTTTGTATGTGACGGAAAAAGCAACTGCCGGTTTCCGCTGTCTACCAATTAGTTCAGCATCTTTACCGTCTATACGTCGAGAAAATCGACTTCGTTGCGAACAGTCTGGGCAAATAAAATAGGTCTACCCTCGGGCAGACCTATGCTCAACGTTTTTTCACAAAAGCAGCCGGTTAACTATTCCACCGCCGGATACGCCCGCTGGGCGGCTACGATGCGCCATTTTTTATCCTGCTCCCGCAGTAGATGCATGTAAACGGCAGGAGTCGTGGTAAGTGTGCTGGTTGAGGTGCCACGCACAACGATCAGCCAATCTTCAACAGCTTCGGCATTATCCACTTTCATGTTGATTAGCTCACCCGGCGCTCGTTTCAGGCTGTTTTGCTGAACATCCGACCCGCTCAGCAGGGTTCCTGCTTCGGTAAGTACAACCGTTTTCTTTGGCATTAGAGCGGCTAAAGCAGCCGTATCGCCTTTGGAGTAGGCTGCGGCATAGGCCATTTCAACGGAATTGGCAATGGAATCGACAGTGGTTTGTGAAAGGCCACGAGGAGGTCGGTTACCCCGAACCAGATTTTTACCGGCATTTGCCAATTTATCAAATACCGGCACATCGAAGCCAATACCGGCGGCAAAAACAGCCGCTACAAGGGCCGGAATCACAAATTCTTTCTGAATACTACCCGTTCGGCGGTTTTTCGTGTACGCAACGATAGACGACCAGTTGTTAATGATGTGGAAGACGGCTGCCACGAAGAACAGGATGCCAAACCAGGCGTGGGTATGGTCGATGAGGTGCGACCCCTGACCAAAATAAATTAGCAGCCCCGTAGTGGCCAATACGAAAAAGATAACAGCAACCGAAAGGCTAACTAAATTTTTTGACTTCATGAGATGTGTTAGAAGAGGGAATATGTGGTTAAGCTGGCAAATTACGATAAAAGTTTAGTGGTTTAGTTATAAAAAAAGTATAGTAAATAGAGCTAATCCGTTGACACGTTTACTATAAAGAAACTCCCCCCGCAAAGCAGGAGGAATTGATCACCAACCTAATCTAATTATATGTTACTGCCATCAGACCACCCCGGGGGTGGTCTGATGGCAGTAATAAAATCCAGCCTACGACCGGGGTCGTCCACTACCGCGACTACCACCCGATGATGGGGTTGATTGTTGCTGAGGCTGTTGCTGGTTGTTATCACCACCGCTATCGCCCTCCTTCACGTCGTCGTTATTAATTGATTTCCGGCGTTTTTGTGGGGTATCGAAGCTCATCTTACCCAGTTTGTAGGTAAACGTCAGCCGAACCCCGGCGTTGTAGAAACTCGTTTGCGAATTCTGCGCCAGGATAGGCGAGGAGAGCTGTGCCGTTTGCGTGAACGGGTGGTTGAAAATGTTCTCACCAGCCAGCCCTAAGCTGGATTTTTTATTGTTAAACTCTTTCCGCAGGCCGATGCTGTAGAAATACATGGTGCTCTGATCTCCCTGCAATTGAACCTGCCGACCCCGTGCGCCACCGAAAAGTTGGAAACCCCAGCCATTGCTCAGTGACAGGCTGCTTTGCACCCGACCACCAACGACCCAACCGGCGTTCGAGGCCGAATAAATGGGGTTCGGGTTGTTGTTGGTCAGGCTAACGTGATAGAGGTCGATACCGCCACCAAGCTGCAGCTTACCAAACAGTGTTCCATTGCCGAACAGGTTTAGCCCAACGGCATCCTGGCGTCCAACGTTCAGATAGGTGGTGCGTATAACCTGCTGAAGCACCGGGTTGGTCACATCGCCAAACGATTGCGTCGATACATCCCGAACCGCCGTGATTTCGTTGTTGGTTCGGCGGGCAAACAGCGAAGCATTCAAGTACAACCCCTTAATGTTCGCGCTGGTGCTGAACTCAATGTTATCGGTTAGTTCTGGCGACAGATAGGGGTTCCCAATGGTTATGTTGGTTGGGTTAGCCGCGTTGATGTTCGGGTTCAGAAACTGGATACCCGGGCGTTGAATCCGGCGGTTGTAGGCCAGTTTAATGATCTTGCCGCCCTTCAGGTTTTTCGAGATGTTGATACTTGGAACTAAATTACCATAATCAGGAATGGAGGTTGCCTGCCCCGCCGATTCGTTGCTGAATTTGGCGTTAACGAAGGTGTATTCATACCGGGCACCCGCCTTAATCGTGAATTTGCTTTTGGTAGTTACTGTGTACGACAGGTAGGTGGCCGCAATGTTCTGGTCGTAGTTCAGCGTATTACCCAAGCGGCTGTTGTCAATCACAAAATTGCCCGTATCGCCGTTGGCTAAGTAGTATTGATATTCGCTGTTTACCTGCCGGAAAATGCCTTTTCCACCAAATTCAAACAACTGATTCGTCTTAAATGGCGTTTGGTAGTCGATTTGCAGCGTCGATTCCTGATTATAGCTCTGGTTTTCGTTTTTCTGACGGGAAGTAATGGTCTGGAAGTCAGTGCCGCCCAGAATATCGGCGACGAAATTGTTTGTCCGGTTGTTTCGGCTGTAGAGCGCCAGTACGCTGAATTCCTGCTGCGGTTTATAGGTTTTTGTGTACGTCACGTTGCCATCCACCGTTCCCGACAGGTCTTTGGTATCGACGTTCCGGTTGCTTACAATCGGGAAAAAACTGCTGGGCGTCGTAGTGGTTGTGAGTAGGTTAGTCTGGGTGGCTAAGCCGTTTCTGGCTCCGTATCGGAGGCTGGCCGTGAGCGAGGTGTTTTTGTCGATGTCGTAGTCCCAGCCTAATTGGTAGTTGCCAAATAATCGCTGGCTCAGGGTATTCGCCGATTGAACGGTCCGGCTGGGGGCCGAGTAGGTATTGGTGGTAGCGTCGTAAGTGCGGGTCGTCTGGTCGTTCATAAATGCGCCCCGCACGTTGTATTCGGCCCGGCCAAAACCGCCCAGCGAGAAGCCCATCTTGCCGACGCGGTAGTTGCCATTGAGGCCAAGGTTGCTGCCCCGATTGCCCACGCCCCCGTTCACGTCGAGCGTAGCGCCCTGCAAGGTGGTTTTCTTCGTGACGATGTTGATAATCCCGGCTGAACCTTCCGCATCGTATTTGGCCGATGGCGAGGTGATAACCTCCACCGTCTTAATCATATCCGCCGGAATTTGTTTCAGGGCATCGGCTACGCTGCTGGCGACAATGGTGCTGGGTTTATTGTTAATCAGCACGGTTACGTTGCTACTACCCCGCAGTTGCACATTACCGTCCAGATCGACCGAGAGCATCGGCACTTTCCGCATAATGTCGGTAGCGTCGCCCCCTTTGGCCGTAATGTCCTTATCGGCATTATAGACCAGCCGGTCTACTTTTTCTTCAATCATGGCAGCTTGCCCGACCACGTTTACTTCGTTTAGCGTGCGAACATCAGACCCCAGTTTCACCGTACCAAGGTTTATATCCGAACCGCGTTCGATGGTAATGATGCTGCTGCGCTTGTCTTTATAGCCGATAAACGAATACAGAAGTCGGTATTTACCCGGTGCCAGTCTGGGCAGCGTAAACTTGCCTTTGGCATCGGCGGTGGTGCCGTCGATGGGTTTGTTGGTGGTCGTGTTGAGTAAGGCAATGGTCGCAAACTCAACGGGTTTATTGGTCGTTGAATCGATGAGTGTACCGCTAATTTTGCCGTTGCCCCGTGCGATTGGTTCGGCTTCGGAAGGTGTTGCACCCGATTGTGGAGGTATTCCAGCGGGCCTGTCCGTCATCGACGGCCTGTTTCCGGTTCGGGCCGGGAGGCTATCGGCTGGGGGGGTAGATGGCAGCTTACCGAATGGATCGGGTGGGGCAGGGGTAGTTATCGCAGGGTTCGAGGGGACGACGGTTGTGCTGCTGGCGGGAGTTGCAGGCTCCTGGGCAAAAGCCGGGACCGACCCTACGATGAGTAAAGAAAGAAGCAGTGTTTTCATGACCATTGAGATTAGCGGATCAAAAGTGAGCGTGTGTGTCTGTATCTAAAAATCAATCTTTCTGAATGCCGGTTTTTGGGTGCTGAAAGCGGAAAATATTCAGGCGAATCACAGCGTTTAGCTTCAAAAGTTGTAGTGTGCCCAAGCCTCAGGTAATGAGCCAACGGTCTATAAAAAGGGTTTACAGGCGTGGCGGCTTATTCCTAAACCAGTACCTTTGTCGGCTTATTGGTATCGTTCAACTGGCGATACTACATTTTTTATGACGCGGCTTTTTTCGGTTCTGGCAGTGTTCTGCCCTGTCTTTTATCTGTTTGTTTACAACTCGGGTTATGGGTATGATGCCTACGAATATTTGGTGATTGCCCGCACGCTCAACGAAGGCTATCATCTCTACGACTTCATCCCGTCGAAATCATACCTACTCTATTCGTCAACCAACGTGTTGTTAAATGGGCTGGGTGGCTATAATCATGTCAGTGTTTCGGCGCTCATCACGTTGCTGGCGGCAGGGGTACTGGTGTCGGCCTGGCGGGCAGCGCGATTGTTGGGCGAACGAACGGCATTAATAGCAACCATTCTGACCGCTATCTGTTGCTTTTTCACCGAAATGAATTTCCTGGAGCCAGAAAGCTGGATTGCCATTTTTGGCCTGAACGCCTTTGCGCTGGCCGTTGGCAATGAGGGAAAGCAGCCCTGGCGATGGCTGGGCGCGGGGGCCTTGCTGGGCATAGCCATGTGTTTCAAGAGTGTGGCTGCGTTTTATGTCGTCGGCTTTGGCGCGTTTATTCTACTTCTCTGGCTCACGGGACGACTGGCGTTCTGGCCGATGGTGGGGCGGGGAATGCTGGTGCTGGGGGGATTTGTGTTGCCGCTGATTCTGTCCGCGCTCTATTTTTACCTGACAAATCGCTTAGATGCTCACCTGGAATGGACCTATATTTATCCGTTCAGCGGGTATCCGGCACATACGATTTTCTTAGTCAAATTCCTAATTAAACTAAGCTGGCTGCTGCTGGCGCTGGGTATTTCCGTTGTACTGCTGTTTCAGCAACCGTATCGGAGCATTTATGCGCGAACACCGGCGTTGTGGCTGGCGCTCCTGCTGGCGGGCTTTTCGTGCGTGGCCATGCTGAAAACCCAGGCCAGCCATTACTTTTTTCCGGCTGCGGTTTTCTTTGCCCTGCACCTTGGTTTCATGGCCGACCTGTGGCTCAAACGCTATGAGTCTCGTCATCAGGCCGTTTCTTATCGCCTGTGGCTGATTGGCCTGAGTCTGGCGGGGGTGTTGCTGTTGGTCAGTGTGGCGCTCTACCGACCCAGCGCCCTGAAGCGGTTTGTGAGTCTGGCCGATTATTCGGGGGAAGAACAGGCGGGGGCGTTCATTCGTCAGCAGGCTGGGCCAACGGGAAAAGTGCTGCTGTTCGATAATGCCATGAGCCTGTATTATCTCTCCGACCGTGAACCGAATGTGCCCTTTATTTTCACCGAGATGCAAACCACGCATTACATTGAATCGCACCCGGATACGTATGCCCGCGCCTTAGCCGACACGAGTCTGAAATTTGTGGTGTTTGGCAACCGGTCGAGTGTGATTGACGACAGCACGGCCTTAACCAAACCCGCCAATGCGTATGCCATCCGTCAACTGCGGGCTGGTTTGCAGAAACATTTTGTTCCAGTCAAAAATCCACGCTTTCCACTCCAGTACTGGGTTCGTAAGTAACCTCTGCGTGGGGGTTCGCTCAATTTGCCTATATTTGCTATTATGTTACTATCCGTCCTGATTCCTGCATACAACGAGATTAATTCCATTGATACCTTACTCGAAAAAATCCAGGCTGTTCCGATAAACAAAGAAATTATTATCGTTGATGATGGATCAACCGACGGCACCCGCGAACGATTAGCCACGTTTGAGTCGATCCCCAACGTGAAAGTCGTTTTTCATGCTCATAATCAGGGCAAAGGGGCCGCTATTCGCACGGCCATTCAGCACATGACCGGCGACATTGCTATTGTGCAGGACGCCGATCTGGAATATGAACCCCAGGATTATTTAGCTTTAGTGGCGCCCATTGCCGAAGGCAAAGAGAGGGTCGTGTATGGCTCCCGGTTTCTGAAGCCCGAAAACCGCCATTCGTATTTCAGCTTTTACTTGGGCGGGCAACTCGTAACGCTGCTGACCAATATGCTCTATAACCAGCGGCTCACCGACGAACCTACCTGCTACAAAGTGTTCGACGCCCAGTTCCTGAAGTCGATTCCGCTGGACTGCACCCGTTTCGAGTTTTGCCCGGAAGTAACGGCCAAAGTAGCCAAGCGCGGTATTCGCATCAAAGAACTGCCCATCAGCTACTACCCCCGCTCGATTGCCGAGGGCAAAAAAATTTCGTGGTTAGACGGCATCGAGGCAATCTGGGTGCTGTTGAAATATCGGGTTGTGAAGTAGAACAGGGAGGAGATTGGTGAGCGTAACGAAGGCGGGGGTCTGTTGAATTACAGTTAATTTTTTATGTAGATTAACATAATTGTAGATTGTATAACAGGATGAATGTTTAGATACTATGAAAATACGGCTTTACCGTGCGATGCTTTTGATGACAATAATGGGCTTATGGGCAATCGGCTGTCAAAAAAAGGATGCTCCTCTACCTACTATACCTCCTTTTACGGTCACTGTTAAACAACGTACTGGTGTCGCAGATCTAAAACCTAGCCGTTTTGTCAATGATCTGGCACTAACCTGGAATAAAGCCAAAGCTCCCAATGGCGATTTGGTTACCTATGCCGTTGTTTACAAGGACACTTTAACAAAAAATCTGGCTGACACCACTTTTACAATCCCTAATGTCGGCGATAACATTCTGGTAACGGGGTCTATCGTTGCCAAAACAAAGCAGGGTCTCACGACAGCAATGCCATTTAATTTTACCAGTGGGATGGCTCCCCGACTCAGAATAAAGAAGTGGATTAGTCAATCAGATACCTATAAATATTATAATTTTATTACCTACACGTATGATAATATGGGTCGCTTGGCAAGTTTTAATAGTCAGCAAGGCAAAGTATGCTGTTTTACCACTGGCCAAACCACTGTTTTAAAGTACAATCAATTAGGTCAGCTAATTAGTGTAGAGGGATTACCTAATGGGGATACCACTGGCCAATTTTTTGCCTATTTGGATACCTATGAGTATGATTCTAAAGGGAATCCAGTGTTGATCAAGAATTACACTTCCCCTATCTATCAGCAGACTCCCCTTGTGTATAGGTCTGATGATAAGCATGACTACGATGCTACTGGTCTTTTAATCAAGTCAACTATTTCAAATCCAAGTTCTCAAGCTGTCTATGATTATGTGTATAGTAATGGAAACATGATTAGTATTAAAGATAATGATCGCTCTACTACCAATACTTATCAATATGATGATAAGCCGAATCCTTTTTATGGGCTACTAAGTAGTTCGTTAAGAACTCCTGCAACATCAATATACAGCAAAAATAATGTTATTAGTACGGGAGCTACCTATACCTATGACTCGGCTGGTATTATCGTTAAGGCCGTTTCGAGTGATCCTAAACTGCGGATTGATATGTATGAATATGAGCAGTATTAGTACATATTTTTTAAATATTTAGGAAGTTGATTGCTTCACATAAAATCAGTTACAAAGAAACTGTTTAAACTTTCGTTTTCCGATGGATTTGTCATTCCGACGAAGGAGGAATCTTAAACTATCCCAACCTGAAAGTAAGGATAGTTTAAGATTCCTCCTTCGTCGGAATGACAAAATCGCTCATTTTGGTATCTTTTTTAAAAAGTTTAAACAGGCTCAAAGCCTATCCCAAAACACTACAAAATCACATCATTACCTACATTGAATTTACTCTTGCCCGCGTTCCTTTACCACACTCAAAAATGATTTTGGGACGGGGGCATCGAAGCGCATGGCTTCGCCCGTGATGGGGTGCTCGAAAGCCAGCACCTCGGCATGAAGGCCCAGTCGCCCGATGGGGTCGGAGGTGGCACCGTATTTGGCATCGCCCGCAATGGGGTGGCCGATGTCCTGCATATGCACCCGAATCTGGTTCTTCCGGCCCGTCTCTAATTCCAGTTCCAGCAACGAGTAGCCGTTGGCGGCTTTCTGCACTGAGTAGTTGGTAATGGAAAGCTGACCATTGTCGGGGTTTTGGCTCGAATACACAATCAGGGCTTTGCTTTCGCGCAGGTAGGAGCTAATGGTACCCGTTGGTGGTTCGGGCACACCTTCCACTAACGCAACATAGGTACGTTGTTTGGTCGTGGCGTTCCAGGACTCCTGCATGAGCCGCTGCACCTTCTCGCTTTTGGCAAACATCATCACACCCGAGGTTTCGCGGTCGAGCCGGTGAATGATGAATATCTTGTTTTTGGGGTTCTCCTTCTTCACGTAATCGCTCAGAATCCCGTAGGCGGTGCGGTCGCGTTCCTTGTTGGTAGCCATCGACAGCAATCCAGCCTGTTTATTGATGACAATTAGGGAGTCATCCTCATACAACATCGTCAGCCCCCGGTATTGGGTGGTTTCGGGCGCCCGGTTGGCCGCCACCGTTACCACCTGCCCCGCCCGCAAAGGGTGGTTAAACTGCGTGTACACCTTGTCATCAATCAAAATCTGCTTATTCCGAAGCAACGATTTGATGTTGTTCCGGTTCTTGTGCGGTAGTTGGGCAATGAGAAACGTCATCAGTTCGGCGGGTTCAGCCACGGGTAGGCTGATATTGGTGCGCTGGCCGCGTGGTCGGCGGGGTTGATCGGGGGTGTCCATCCGACAAAGGTACGGCTTCATGTTCAATCTTGTGGACCCGGCGAGTTTTCTTATCAGTCCTGTCAATCAAAACCACCCTCCGGCTTATGCCTATCTGGCGATAAAACAGGCTCATTGCGAACAGTAACCTCAATTACGTTTGCCTAATCTACAATTACCGGTTTTGTAGCGGATTGACACAAATCGACAAATGAATGCAATAAAGTACATATAAAGAAGAACATACGTTAAACATTTCGCTTTTGGCATGGTATTGGCTTACTGAATTATATACCGCACGGCCTTTTTGGCAAATAAACGATTGATTCTACCAGAATGAGTAAACAATTTGTTTATAAAAAGGTGTGGTGTCGCTTTTCTTAATCTGTAGAATATGATGAATGTCTACTGTTTATATGAAGGTGTATACCATTCCTTCAAGCGAACAGGACTTTTTCTGCTGGTGGGTCTGCTGAGTTTGGTTATATACGTACCAACGGCGCAGGCTACGCATTTTCGGTATGGAAACCTGAGTTGGCGGCAGCTACCATCGGACCCGACGGGCCGTACCATTGAATTTAAGCTGACAATGGGCTTTCGGCTGGGTTATTTCACGCCCACGCCAACGGTTGGATCAACGATTGCTAACACAACCGCCAATCCCTCATCACCCTTCAACTACGGCGATGGTAGCACCATTACAAACTTCAATTTTACCGTCACGTCGGTCAATACGACCGATGATTACCTCTACGCCGAAGCTGTTTTAACGCATACCTACAGCACAAACGGTACCTATACGGCCTTTCTCGAATCGAGTGCCCGGCTCAGTACCCTACAAAACAATGCCAATGGCCGGTACCGCATTCCATCGACTGTAAACGTAGGCTCTACCAATCTGCCCCCTATATCGACCCTTCCGCCCATTATTAATTTGCCGTTTGGTCAGGCAGCGGCTGCGTTCACCGTACCCGCCACCGACCCGAACGGAAATACGCTGACGTTTAGCTTAGCAACAGCGGCCGACCTGGGTGCGACATACACGTTTGCCCAGCCGACCTCCATGACGGTTAGTTCGACCGGGCAGGCCACCTTCGATACCCGGTCGCCGAGGGCAGTAGGGCAACTGTATAACGCCGTCATAAAAATATCAGACGGTCAATCGTTTGTGGTGGTTGATTTCCTGATTCGGATTGTAGCGGCCAGTGAACCGCCTGTGTTCACGTATGGAAATTTCACCCCCGCCAATAATTCGACGATTCAGACCTATGTGGGTTGCCCGATTAATTTCACCGTCCGGGCAACCGACACCGACCCCACCAGTAATACCATTACCCTTCAGGCAGTGGGGTTGCCTCCGGGCGCTACGTTTTCGCCCGTTACGGCCTCGAATACGGTAACCTCGGCCTTCAGCTTTTTGCCCACCACAGAAGGTACATCGGTAACCTCGTTTTTCGCGCAGGATAATGTTGGCAATCAGGCGATCACGTCTGTTACGTTCCGGGTGCTGCAGCCCATGCTAACGGCTTCACCGGCGGTGGTCTGCGTAGGGACACCCATCAGCCTGACGGCTACACCGGGAACCAGTGCCTCTGGCGTAACGAACTATACGTTCCGGGGGCCAAACGGGATCATTGGATCGACAGGAACAACCAATACAGCGACGGTTAGCGGACTTGCCGCAGGGGTATATAGTTTCAGCGTAACCACGACTAATTCGGTCAACTCAAATACGGCCTGCACCAGCACGGCAATAACGTCGGTAACGGTCGATGCGCCACCAACCGCTACGCTGACGGCTTCTGGAACGCTAACCTGCTCGGCCACGAGTGTTACGCTGACGGCCAGCAGCACGACCGAGGCAACCTCCTATACATTTCGGGGGCCGGGGCTGAACCAGAATAGTTCGGCCAATACGGCGGTTGTGTCTCAATCGGGTACGTATTCGGTGGTAGTTACAACGGCCAGCGGATGCACAGCCTTAGCCACGACCAGCGTTTTCAGCAATACCACTGCGCCAGCGGCTCCAGGGGTTAGTGTACAGCAGCCCACTTGTACCCTGGCAACGGGCACCATTTCTGTAACGGCCCCAACCGGTACGGGATTGACCTACAGCATTGACGGAACGACATACACCAGTGTATCCACCTTTTCGGGCCTGGGAGCAGGTATCTATTCCGTAACCGTTAGGAACGCGGCAGGCTGCACATCGGCTTCCACGTCTGTGACTATCAATGCTCAACCGTCCACACCTGTGACCCCAACGGCGACAGTCACCCAACAACCTAACTGTACCCTGGCGACGGGAACCATTACTGTCTCAGCCCCTACGGGGGCAGGCCTGACCTACAGCATCGACGGAACAATATACACTAACACAACGGGTATTTTTACTGGCGTTGCGCCCGGAAGCTATTCCGTGCGGGTACGAAATGCGGCAGGCTGCACATCGGCTCCCACGTCTGTGACCGTCAATGCTCAGCCGCCTACGCCCGTGGCTCCCACCGTAGCTGTAACCCAGCCCACCTGCACTGTCGCGACGGGAACCATTACCGTCTCGGCCCCTACGGGAACGGGCCTGACGTATAGTATAGACGGTAGTACCTACACAAACACGACAGGTGTTTTCAGTGGGGTTACTCCGGGCGTTTATTCTGTCACAGTACGCAATAGCAGCGGTTGTACTTCTGTACCTACCTCCGTGACGGTGAATGCCCAGCCGCCCACGCCGTCCCTCACGCTTACATCGGCAACGGTTTGTGCGGGGGTGTCAACCACGCTAACGGTTAGTGGTTGCACGGGCGGAACCCCGCGCTGGTCAACGGGAGACAATACCACGTCGCTTGTGGTAGTGCCCTTAGTCACGACGGTTTATTCGGCGACATGTACGGGAGCGAGCGGCTGTTCGGCCACTGCATCAGCCACGGTTACTATTCGGCCTACACCTACCTATAGCGGTATACCCGCCATAACCCCGGCCACCTGTACTGGAACGGTGGCTAACGCAAACGCCCGCATTTCGATAACGGGTTTGCAAAACACCGAACGGGCCGATATTTCCATCGGTAGCACCTATTCCGGTCCGGCTTATGGGGCTGCCAGCAATCAGTTGGTAGCTGGCAATGCGGTGAATTTCACGAATCTGCCAAATCCCGCCAGTCCGCAGCCTTACACCATCCGGCTATTCAGCGCTCAGGGGGGCTGCACCACCGACGTTGTTGTCCTGCTAAGCCCGGCCGATTGCCGATGTCCAACGCCTGGCTGTGTGCGAGTAGCCATCATACCCCCCCGATAGCCGCATGACAGCCGATTGAACAGGAACTACACCACCGGTGAACCTAAATTAATGATATAATAATCAAATGATAGTCTTTTGAAAACCATTTTTTGTTTGACCTGATGAAAAATCTGCTACGCTTGTGTTGTTCGATTCTGTGTTTATCGAGACACGTCTGGTTAATTAGCTTGTTGCTGATGAGCCAGCTAACGAAGGCTTCTCTTCCTGGGTCGGGGTCTGCGCCCAACGCCCTGGGAATTGGCAACTTTGTCTTTCTGGATTACAACCGAAACGGTATTCAGGATACCGGCGAACCGGGTATTGCCAATGTGCGGGTGCGGTTGTTTCAGAGCGGCATTGAGCGCGCTCAGGTGCTGACTGATGCGAACGGACTGTATTCGTTCACCAATGCCAACGTACCCACGGGATTGCTGCCTAATACGGCTTATGAAGTCAGGATACTACCCGCCGACTTTCCGGCAAACCTCAAACTGACTAAGTATCAGCAGGGAGGCAATTCGGAACTCGACAGCGATGCACAACTGCTGGGCGGTAATGCAGTTATTTTTCTTACCACCAACAATACAGATACGCCAACCAATTCCTATGACTTTGGTTTCGTAGCTGGAAATCCAGACCTATTGATTACCAAGTCGGCATCGCCCTCGCAGGTGATCATCAATGGCAATGCAACCTTCACCATTCAGGTAACGAACACGGGAAGCGGAGCAGCCACCAACGTTGTGGTTCGGGACACGCTCGATGCTGGATTGACCTACGTGTCGTCTTCGCCAGTCGCTACCACAGTTGCCTATGGCTCAGGCCGAATTCTGACCTGGAATCTGGGAACGTTAACATCTGGCGCTGCCTCAACGCTGACCGTAGGCGTAACGGCCGTGACAGAAGGAGTGCTCTACAATACGGCCTATGTGACAACCACCGATACCGAAAATAGTCTCGCTAATAACGGTAGCCGGACCTGCGTTACTGTGCCAATTAAGCTTTGCACCGGAGAGGAATACGTCGCTAACCTGCCTGCTCAGTACACCAATGTGCAATGGTTTAAGGATGGTGGTACAACGCCGGTGGGCAGCGGAAACAGTTTTACGATTGTCGCATCGGGCAGTTATACCTTTACGGCAACGGCATCGGCTAACTGCCCGGCGGCAAGTTGCTGCCCTATTATTGTTGAAAATGGCACGGTGCCCACACTGGCCATTACGCCGGTTAGCCCGGTCATTTGCGCCGGACAGAGCACCAGCCTGACCGTTGCGGGCTGCACGGGCGGCTCGCTTCTCTGGAGTGCAAACGCTGCCAGCGCAACGACGGCTTCCATTATCGTGTCGCCCACCGTCACGACGGTTTATTCGGTAACCTGCACCCCAACTGGCTACGGCACCTGCCCCGGTACAACCTCAACAACGGTTACGGTGAATCCATCGGTAACCGCTACATTGAGCAGCGCGACCATTTGTAACGGCACCAGCGCCACCTTAGTGGCAACGGGCGGTGCGACCTACGCTTTCTCCGATGGTACGACCAACAGCACGGGTATTCTGGTCGTCGCGCCCACCGTCAACGGGGCTAATCCGTACTCAGTGACGGTCACGTCAGGGCAGGGCTGCTCAGCCGTTGCAAGTGGTATTGTTACCGTAAATCTGGCTGTTACGGCTACGCTGTCGAGCGCGACGATCTGTAATGGCACCAGCGCGACGCTAACCGCCAGTGGAGGAAGTTCTTACGCTTTCAGTGATGGAACAACTAACACAACGGGAATTTTAGTTGTTGCGCCCACAATTAATGGCGCGAACCCCTATTCGGTGACGGTAACCTCGGCCCAGGGTTGTTCGGCCACCGCCAGTGGCATCGTGACCGTGAATCCATCGGTAACTGCCACACTCAGTAGCGCCACAATCTGTAATGGTACGTCGGCGACATTGACCGCCAGTGGAGGCAGTAGCTATGCCTTTAGTGATGGTACAACTAATACAACCGGTCTTCTGGTCGTTTCCCCAACCATTAATGGGGCTAATCCTTACTCAGTAACAGTGATGTCGGGGCAAGGCTGCTCGGCGGTGGCAACCGCTACGGTTACGGTTAATCCATCGGTTACGGCAACGATTGCCGTAAGCAGCGCTACGGTTTGTCAGGGCGAAAGCATAACCTTAACGGCTAATGGTGGTGTCGGGTATCTATGGTCAACGGCAGAAACCACCGCGACGATTTCTGTAACGGCAAGCGGCACCTACTCCGTCACCGTAACCAGCACGGAAGGATGCAGTGGAACGGCCAGCACGACGGTTACGGTTAATCCGGCTCCGCAACTGACGGTTAATTCAGCGACGGTATGTGCGGGTAGTACGGCTACGCTAACGGTTGATGGCTGTGCGGGAGGAACGTTGCGCTGGGCAACCGGCGATAATACGGCCTCATTGATCGTCACACCGTTAGTGACCACAACGTACTCGGCCACCTGTACCTTCTCAACAGGCTGCACAGCTACCGTATCGACGACCGTTACGGTAAATCCTGCGCCTACTTACGACGTGGTTCCAACGGCGGTACCGGCCAGTTGCGTGGGGAATGTTGCCAACAACGACGCCCGTATTGACCTGACAACGCTTCAGAATACCGTGCAGGCGGGTATATCGGCAGGCGGCACCTACACCGGCCCTGCATACGGCGATGCCAGCAATCAATCGGTTAGTGGTGGCGCGGTTAGTTTCACGAATCTGCCAAACCCCGCCAGCCCGCAGCCATACACGATTCGGTTGTACAGTGCAAACGGAGCCTGTTTTACGGATGTGACAGTGGTACTAAGTCCGGCCGATTGCCAGTGTCCGGCGGCCCGGTGCGTACCGGTGGTTATCCGAAAAACGAGATAACAGGATTTGGGATGTAGGATGTATGATGTCGGATGTATTGCTGACGCGAAAGCAACTACGCGTGCATCAGCAATACATCCGACATCATACATCCTACATCCCAAATCCTATTATTTCCCCAGCCACTCTTTAAATTCGGTCATCCGGTCGCCACTGACGAAGACTTCCTGGCGTGACTTTGGGGAAAGGTCAAGTTTTAGCTTGCCTGCCGAGAAGGTATGGATGGTCTGAATGGCGGATAACGAAACCAGAAACTGGCGGCTGATTCGGAAAAACTGACGTGGATTGAGTACTTGGGTTAACTTTTCCAGACTATAATCAATAGGTAGGGTTAATCCTTCTTTCGTTACCAGAAAAACGACCTTTTCTTCTAAGTAAAAATAAGCGATGTCGGCGGTTTCGATGCTGCGTATTTTGGTGCCGACGGTAATCATAAATCGGTCTTTATAATCGCTCTGTTTCGACTTGCCGATTAGACTGAGCAATGTTTCGAGGTCGGGCGTCGTGGCTGGAGACGCCTGCCCAAACTGCTTCTTTAGTGCCTTGAACTTTTCGATGGCTGCCACCAGTTCATCGTAGTTGATGGGTTTGAGCAGGTAGTCGATGCTATTGACCTTAAACGCCTGAATCATATACTCATCGTAGGCGGTGGTGAAAACAACGGGCGTAGTCAGTTGAGTCTGTTCCAGAATACGAAACCCCAGGTCATCCTCCAGATGAATGTCCATGAAAATCAGATCAACGGGCTGAGTCGATTCACCGAACCAGGCCACCGCTTCGGCTACCGACGGAAGGCGGGTCAGCACCGAAATGGCCGGGTCATATTTATGCAGCAGACTTTCGAGCCGCTTAGCCGTCAGGTTCTCGTCTTCGATGATAACTACGTTCATGGCTTTTATTGAGTGAATGATAGAATGAGTGATTGAGTGAATACCTCCGGCGTCAGCTATTCGCTCATTCTATTATTCACTCATTGAGTTAGTAGTGGAATCTTCACAACAAATTGGCCTTCCTGTTCGCCAACCCACACGGGGCGGTCGGTGAGCAGGGCGTAGCGTGTAATGATGTTTTGCAGTCCAACGCCGGTCGAATTTTCCGACTGGGGGCGGGTTTGCAAGTTATTCCTTACAACTAAGCAATCGCCTTCGAGCAGAATATGGACGTGCAACGGTTCTTTAGCCGACATGCGGTTGTGCTTTACCGCGTTTTCGACCAGCAGTTGCAGCGTCAGTGGGGCAATGCTGTAGCGGGTCTGATCGGCTTCGGGTACGTCAATCAATATGTCGAACTTGTTCTCAAAGCGGATATTCAGCAGGAACCGGTAGGCCTGAATAAACTCAAGTTCGGTTCTCAGCAATACCCGTTCGTTATCTTTCTGCTCCAGAATATACCGGTAAGCTCTTGACAACTGATCGATGAATTTCTCAGAAAGTTCAGCATTGGCATACACCAGCGAGGATAAGATACTAAGGCTGTTGAACAGAAAATGTGGATTGACCTGGCTTTTAAGGGCGGCAAACTGTGCCTGAACATTCTCTTTTTCTAATCGCTCAGCCCGTACCTGCACGTCCTCCAGCCGACGGAACGTCCGGCGATTGGCCGCCAGATAAAACGCCGATAGCATCGCCATCACGGTAAGGCCGTTGTTAACACGCCGACGCTGGTCGTTGCGCTTACGCCGTTCTTCCGGCATAGGGGGTGAGTTGAGGGGGCGGGGTGGACGCACTTCCTGTTCCCGATTGATGTCAAATCGCTGTTCTAAGGCATCGTCTATCTGATGCCAAATCAGGAAAAAAGCAAAGTTGAACGTGACGGCCAACGCACTGGCGATGGCTAAGGTCGCTAATTGCGCGGGAATTCTGAATTCGACCAGAAAACCCTCACCAAATCGCTTGAAAAACTGCCGCTGTATCCATTCCGTAACGGTTATCCAGGCATACAAAAACAGAATCAGGAGCGTGATTTCGACCAGCCAAAACGGAACAACCCGGGGAAATAAGTCCCAACGCCAGTTGGAAATATTCACATACAGCCGAATAGGCCAGAAAATAACAAACACGCTCAGCGTGAGTTGCCACTTCTGTTTGGTCGTTAGGCGGTAGGTTGGGGTAGACGAGGTCATAACACAAAGCTACAGGGAATGCTTACATAGCAAAAAAGAAACCGGCGGAATGCCGGTTTCGGGTGTTTAAATGACGCGATTCCGTTTATGAACGAAGGGCTACCAATTTCTGGGCAGGCTGCTCGTCGATGGTAAAGGTTTTTTCAATGACTTCATCCCCAATGATAACGGCTAATTTATACGTGCCTAAAGCCAGTTCAGACAGGTTAAACTTCTGCATTAATCCGTCAATCAGGCTCACATTCGAGTTGTAGAGTACATGGCCCTGCGTATCGCGGAGGATGACACTGGCTTTGGCGTTTTCGCGGCTAATCACCAGTCTGAGTTTCTGGTCGCTGGTAACTGAAATCGTCGCAACGGGCGATTGTGGTTCGGTTGTTTGGGCAAATGATGCGGTTCCGGCTACCAGACCCAGCATCAGAATGAATACTTTTTTCATGGCTTTTAGTAGTTATGTTTCGTTTGACGGAACAAAGGTGTAAGCCGAACCGCGCCCCCGAAACAAAATCTTGCTGAATGCCTGTTTTTGGAGTATGGGTCTGCATTTCAGGGTGATAAGTGAAAAATTGAAAATTCATTCGGCTGCAAACTGCAAACTATTGTACGGCTGCGTCTACCTTTACCCCCAAACCAGTCTGCGTATGAATCGCCTTTTCGTTAGTTTCTTAATGCTGTTGGCGGGTTGCGGCCCTGCTTCGAAAAAAAATGATAAACCTGAAGCCGGAACGCTCGCGGCCAATTTCACCTTACCGTATCGGCTAACGGCACCCGATGAAACGTATACAATGCCCAAAGAGCTAAAAGAAATATCGGGCCTGACCTATTACAAGGATGGTAAGCTATTGTGTGTGCAGGATGAAAAAGCAGTGGTGTACGTCTTCGACCCTAAGGCGAAGCAGGTTGTGTATGACTTTAGTTTTGGTGGCTATGGCGACTTTGAAGGCATCGAATACGTCAACGGCGAAGTGTATGTTCTCGAAAGCAACGGTAATCTGTTTCGGTTTGAACCGCCCGCCAACACCGACGCTATAGAGACCGAAGTGGCCGACAAAATCAGGCGTACCAAAACTGATCTGCCGAAGAAAACCGAGGTTGAGGGGTTAGGTTACGACCCCAAGACCAAGCGATTACTGATTGCCGTGAAAAATGGCGAAGGAACGAGCGACAAAGCCGTGTATTCGTTTGATTTGCTGAACCGGGCTGTTTTCAGAGATATGAGCCTGAACGACGAGCAACTGAAAGGGGCGGGCGTTGATCCGAAAACCTATAAACCGTCGGGCATTGCCGTGCATCCCATAACGGGGGAGTGGTATATCCTTACCTCCGCCGGGAAACGCCTGCTCATCACGAATCGTCAGGCTAAAATCATCTACTCTGAACCCCTCGACCCGAAAGCATTTCGCCAGCCCGAAGGCATCTGCTTTGCCCCCAATGGCGATTTATACATCGCCAGCGAAGGTGAGGGCAAGAAGGGCTATATTCTGAAGTTTGGGTATCGGAAGTGAATGAAGAAATGGTGGAGTCTCACCCCCACCAGAATGCGGCTGCAATGATGCAGTAAAGCCCGACCAGCGCCAGACCTTCGAGCCAGATGGATTCGCCATCAAATACAATGAAAGCGCATACAATTACGGCCAACGCCAGAGCCGCTATCAACAGAGGAGGCAATACAAACGTCAGGATAGACCCGCCCAGCACAAACGACAGCAAAACCAGAATCGGGAATAGGCCCAGTGCCACCTGAAGCGAACTGTTCAGAATAACGCTTACGGCATAGTCGGCCTGGTTGCGGTAGGCAAGCTGAATGCCAATCAGGTTTTCGATGGCGTTTCCGGCAATGGCTACTACCACCAGACCCGCAAACGTATCGTTGATGCCGAGGGATTTCATGGCCGGTTGAAGCCCCTCCACGAACCAGTCGGACACAAACGCGGCTCCCACACCCGAAGCTGCCAATACGCTCAACGTTAGGGGCAACGACCAGCCTGCCTCGTGCTTACCCGATGCGTTCGGGTCGGGCGAGATAACTTTGTCGCCTTTGATGGAGAAATAAATACTGGCGGCCAGCACAATCAGTAGGACGATGGCGACCACAATATCGAGGTTATCAATGTGAGCGCCCGCTGGTGTGTGCAGTTCTTTGGCTAAGGTGGGAATGGCTAAGGCCGAAAACGCCAGAATCATCAGCGTAGCAATCATTTTGGGGGGTTCTGAATTGAATCGTTGTGTACCGTTTTTTAACCCACCAAAAAAGAGAGCCAAGCCAAAGACCAGCAGAGAATTACCGAGAATGGAACCAACCAGCGCAGCCTGCACCACCGTATCGAGTCCGGCGCGGAGGGCAAAGATGCAGACAAACAGTTCGGGCAGATTTCCCAGCCCCGATTGAAGGATACCTGTTGCTCCCGGCCCCAGCCGACTGCCCAACTGCTCGGTAGCATCGCCCACAATCATAGCCAGAAACGCCAGCGCTACCGCCGTTGTCAAAAACGTTAATACTGCATTGGCTTCTGAGTAGTGCAAAACACCAGCCGCAACGGTAGCCAGAACGGACACGCCAACGATGATTTGCTCCTGTTTTTTCATAGGGATTATTTATTAATACAAAATAAAATCGGCTCGATAAATCCGTTAAACGCAAGTCACTTCTTAAACGCCAACGCTTTCACCGGCTGAATCCGGTTGATAATGATGGTGGAAAGCCAGAGCACCAGCGCAATCAGCAGCAGAGTAGCCCCGTTCAGCGCCAGAATGGTGGGCCAGTCCCAGGCAATAGGTACGTGGTTAATGAAATAGTTTTTGGGGTCGAGTGGAATCAGTTTGTATTGATATTGCAGATAGCAAACCAGCAGGCCAACACCATTGCCAATAAGCAATCCCCAGCCAACCATGTTCAGCCCGACAAACAGGAACATGCGCCGGATGAGAGAATTCGGGCCACCGAGGGCTTTCAATAGACCAATCATCGGTGTTCGTTCCATCATGAGCACCAGCAGCACCGAAACCATGTTGAACGACGCGACGAACGCGATGAGAATCAGCAGGATAATCATGTTTCGGTCGAGCAACACCATCCAGTCGAACAGCGGGCGGTACTGATCCGTTACGCGGGTTAGGCGCATATCGGGTGTCATCACATCGAAAACGGTATTGGCGACGGTATTCAACTGATTAAAATCATTCACGAAAATTTCGTAGGTACCGACCGAGTCAGGACCCCAGCGGTTCAGTCGCTGCACTAATCGAATATCGCCTAAGGCAATGGTCTTGTCTACTTCTTCGAGTCCAGTTTCATAAATACCTACAACGGTCATTTTACGGGCGCGGGGTGGGTTCCCTAAGAAATAGAGCGGCACCGACTCGCCCACGCGTACCTTCAACTGGTTCGCCATGTATTGACTGAGCAGCAGTTGCGTGGAGCCGGAACCCGTGTCGGCCCCTACAACGGGTGTAGTTCCGGCTACGAGTGAGCCCCGAAACAGGTTCCAGTCATAATCCCGACCCACGCCTTTTAAAATCACGCCGGTCAATTCTTCGGGAGTTTTCAGAATGCCTGCTTTCAACGCAACAGCCTGAATGTGTCGCACGCCCGGAATTTGGGTGCTATCGCGATAAAGGGCCGTGCGAAGCGAGAGGGCCGTTTCCTCATACGAAGCATTGTTGGTAAATTTGCTTACCTGCAAATGAGCGCCGAACAGGAAAATTTTCTGCTCAATAGTGCGCTTATAACCAAACAACACGGCAAACGCAATAATCAGAATAGCCAGCCCGAGGGCAATACTGGCAGTACCGACCCGCGTAACGGTGGCCGAAAAACTGCCTTCGGGCGCATGACGGACCTTACGAGCTAAAAAAACAGGGACGTTCAAGATAAGTCGATAGTCGATAGTCGATAGTCATCAGTCGTTAGTGACGGACCGTGCAAAAGCAATCTTGCGTCAGCCACTCTCGACTAATGACTCTCGACTACTATTTTGTTCTGGCCTGTAAAAGTAAGAGTTTTGCAGAATGCTCTTCCGTTTCTTACTATGACTCCACGAACAAAACTCTTTTTTATTGGCTTTAGTCTGCTGACTATCCTGTGCCAGGGGCAAAAAAGTGAACAGGTGGCCCATGCCCCTCTTCAAACAGGTGCCGACCAGATGAATCTCTACCTCCCTGCTCTTCAGGGAAAGCGGGTTGGCTTAGTGGTCAATCATACCTCACGGGTGGGCCGGGCGCATTTGGCCGATAGTCTGATCGCGAGAGGGATTACGGTAAAAACCATTTTTGCCCCCGAACATGGCTTCCGTGGACAAGCCACTGACGGCGAAACGATTACCAACAGCCGCGACCCGCGCACGGGCGTTGCCATTACCTCACTTTATGGGACAAATCGCAAACCGACTCCGCAGCAAATGGATTCGCTGGACATACTTGTTTTCGACATTCAGGATGTGGGTGCCCGGTTTTACACCTACACCAGTACCATGCATTACGTGATGGAGGCCTGTGCAGAAGCCAACAAACCCATGATTGTGCTCGACCGCCCGAATCCCAACGGGCATTATGTGGATGGGCCGGTGCTTGAGCCAAAGTTCAAGTCGTTTGTTGGGTTAAATCCCATTCCGGTGGTATATGGGCTGACCATCGGCGAACTGGCCCGGATGATCAACGGCGAAGGCTGGCTGGCCGGGAATAAAACCTGTCCGCTCACGGTAGTTCCCCTCAAAAACTACACCCACCAAACACCCTATATCCTGCCTATAGCCCCATCGCCCAATCTGCCTAATCAACAGTCCATCCTGTTGTATCCGTCGCTTTGTTTCTTCGAGGGCACAGTCGTTAGCGTTGGGCGTGGAACCGACAAACAATTTCAGGTGATTGGTTCGCCTTACACCAAGTATGGCCCTTATTCATTCACCCCGGTCGATAAGCCCGGTGCAGTAAATCCACCTTTAGAAGGTCAGCTCTGTTATGGGCTCGATCTGTCGTCGGCGAGCGTCTCAAAACAGGGGCTGATGCTGAATTACTTTTTTGATTTTTTTAAGCGGGCGTCCGATAAAAGCAAGTTTTTCTTAGCCACTAACGGTATTGATCGCCTGGCCGGGACCGATCAGTTACGACTGCAACTGCTGGCGGGTGTCCCGGAGGATAAGATTCGGAAAAGCTGGCAACCGGGCCTAAATGCCTATAAACAAATCAGAAAAAAGTACCTGTTATACCCATAAGCGGCTGCTTAGCGGAGCAGGCTGGTGGCTAAGTTAGAGCGCGATAGTAAATATGTAATTACAAGGAAGTACATTTGCACTTATTTTATACCGTAGCTCTGTGAGATTTTTTACCATCAGCTTATTATTTGGTCTGCTGCAGTCACTCATTGGCTGGGGACAGACTCCTGTTACCCTTACCCAATGGCCCACCCGACTCCAGCTTTACCCCCGCGATAAAACGAACCAAAGCGTAGTGCCCATTGCCGGGCGCGCAACGTCGCCCGATGTGAAATCCGTATCATTAGTCGTACTTCGGAATCAGCAGCGCTATCAGTATGCCCATATCAATACTGATTCGCTCACAGGTAAATTCGTTTTTGCCCCTATTATTAAAGCTGAATTAAGCCAGTATAGTTTTCAATTGTTTACTCACGGGTCGCCTGTGGGTAAACGTTCGACCGATTCGGTGCAGGTTGCCAGTCGGGACAGCATCGTTTGCGGTGATGTGTTCCTGATTATGGGGCAATCAAATGCGGTTGGTCGATTCGATAATAACCCATTCCGAAGTGAGTTTTGCCGAACATTTGGCGTCAACAATGGTGATGTCGCCTATAATCCTGCCGATACAACCTGGCAACTCACTAATACAGGCGAGGGATTCAACAGCCTCTGGGGGGTTGAGTTACAGCGATACATCAAAGAACAGCAGGGCATTCCAACGGCTGTCATCAATGGGGCCGTTGGGTCAACCTCCATTACCAGCCATGCCAATCGGGATGCTGCCCAGCCCGCCAGCCTGAATAACCTGTATGGACGTTTGCTGTACCGGGTCACTAAAGCCGGTGTGGCTAATCAGGTGAAAGCCATGATCTGGCGACAGGGAGAAGCCGAAGCGGCCAACGACCCCGATGTGTATGTTCGCACGTTTCCGCAACTCTACAAATACTGGAAGCAGGATTATCCGGGCATAAAAAAAGTGTATCATTCGCAGCTTAATCTGCTCACGAATAATGTGGTTAAGGCGGGCCTGTTGCGGGATTTTCAGCGTCGTTCAAAAAGCATCTTCAGCGATAACGAGCCAATTGCCACCGTTGGTTTGCCCGGTTATCAGGGCGTACATTATGGCGAAGCTGGATATCGGCAGTTTGGCCTGGAAATATATCGGCTGGTGGCCCGTGATTTCTATAATGCAACTGATACCAGCAATATCGAGTCGCCGAAACTCCAGCGGCTTTATTACAGCACCCCGGAACAGGACGAAATTACCCTCGAATTTGAGCCGGGTCAGGTTGTACGCTGGCCGGGCGATACTACTATCACCAACCCGGCTACAGGCACTAAATACACACAGCGTTTATCGAATTTCATTTACGCAGACTACCCGTCGGGCGAAAGCGGCCTGGTTAAAGCAGTCACTGAACAGGGCAATCGCCTGATTTTGAAACTCAATAAACCCGTTACGGCCAAACACCTGACGTATTTGCCTTCGTCTTATCAGGATAATGAGCTTGGCTTCTATGAAGGACCCGTCATTAAAAATCGCCGGGGTATGCGGGCGCTGACGTTTTATCAGGTTCCCATTGCTCCGCCATTGCCGGTTGCCGCCGATTTCCGGGCCGTGCCCATCGATACAAGCGCCATTAAACTGACGTGGGCTACCAAGTCGGATAGTGTTTCCCAGTGGGCCATCGAACGGGCTGACAGCAGCGGGCAGTTTAAACCGCTTGTGCTGTTGCTGGGCTCCGTTCGCTCGTATAGTGACCTCAGGAATTCCAACCGGGTCGATTCATTGAAAATAGGCAAGATTTACGAGTATCGGGTGCGCTCGTTAAGTCGCCAGTCCGAATCGGGTTATTCGCCCATTGTAACAGCCTCCCTGCAATTGGTACTCAGTGTAAAAGTAGGCCCTGAATTAGACCTGACTAACACCGGCTCTGCTGATAACTCAACGGTTTTAGTCTATCCAAATCCGGCCAGCGACCAGGTACGCGTGCGCCTGCCCTTAGATTGGAGCGGAGACAATGTGTCGCTTTCCCTTACGAATGAAGCAGGCACCGTGGTTTTCCAGCGAAACGGTCAGGTCTCGGCGGGGGCATCGTTCGTGTCCTTTTCAGTCGCTTCATTGCCTGCCGGTACTTACGTGCTGGTTATGCAGTACCGAACGGGTGGTGTTCGGTGCCGGTTAGTGGTCAGCCATTAAGCTATTATGCTAAAAGGGTAGGGCATTTTTTCATGAAAATGCCCTAACTTTGCATTTTAGAGACCTATTCATGGCCACCGAACAAATTCTGATTCTGGATTTTGGTTCGCAGTATACCCAACTCATTGCCCGCCGGGTGCGCGAACTGAACGTTTACTGCGAAATCCATCCTTACAATCACCTCCCCACGATTACGCCCGATGTGAAGGGCATTATTCTTTCTGGCAGTCCGTCATCCGTTCGCGATACCGACGCGCCAGAGGTTCACTTAGCCGCTTTTCGGCATAAACTGCCTATTCTTGGGGTTTGCTACGGCGCTCAGTTGCTGGCTCATACCAGCGGGGGCGAGGTGAAAGCGTCGGCCATTCGGGAGTATGGCCGGGCGAAGTTAGGCACCGTCAACACCGATAGCCCGCTCATGCGGGGCATCGATCAGCACTCGCAGGTCTGGATGTCGCACGCTGATACAATTACCAGCGTACCCGAAAACTTTAAGATCATTGCGTCTACCGACACCGTTCGCGTGGCCGCTTTTCAAGTCGATAACGAACCGACTTACGGCATTCAGTTTCACCCCGAAGTGACCCACTCACTGCAAGGCAAAACGCTGCTTCACAACTTCGTGGTAGACATCTGCGGCTGTGCTCAGAACTGGACTGCCGAATCGTTTGTCGAAACGACCGTTGCCCAACTTAAACAAAAACTTGGCGATGATAAAGTAGTATTGGGTCTATCAGGCGGGGTCGATTCGTCGGTGGCTGCCATGCTTATTCACCAGGCCATTGGCAAAAACCTGTACTGCATTTTTGTAGATAACGGCGTACTGCGGAAAGATGAGTTTTTGGGTGTGCTGGAGTCCTACAAAACGCTGGGGCTCAACGTGAAAGGCGTGGATGCAAAAGACCAGTTCTACGCGTCCCTCGCCGGACTGTCTGACCCTGAAGCCAAGCGCAAAGCCATTGGCAAAACGTTTATCGACGTGTTCGACCACGAAGCGCACCTAATTGACGGCGTATCGTGGCTGGGGCAGGGAACCATTTACCCCGACGTAATTGAGTCGGTATCGGTAAAAGGCCCGTCGGCTACCATTAAGTCGCACCACAACGTGGGCGGTCTTCCCGATTTCATGAAACTGAAAGTGGTGGAGCCGCTCAACACGCTCTTCAAAGACGAGGTGCGGGCCGTTGGCCGGACGCTGGGCCTGCCCGATGCCATTCTGGGTCGCCACCCGTTCCCCGGCCCCGGTCTGGCGATTCGGATTCTGGGCGACATTACCCCCGAAAAAGTCGAGATTCTGCAACAGGTCGACGCGCTGTTTATCGACGGCCTGAAGCGCGAAGGGTTATACGACAAAGTCTGGCAGGCGGGCGCGATGCTGTTACCGGTGCAGTCGGTAGGGGTTATGGGCGACGAACGCACCTACGAACGCGTAGTAGCGTTGCGGGCCGTAACGAGCGTAGATGGCATGACCGCCGACTGGGCGCACCTTCCCTACGAATTTCTGGCCGACGTGTCAAACGAAATCATCAACCGGGTGAAAGGTGTTAATCGCGTGGTGTACGACATTTCCTCAAAGCCACCTGCCACGATTGAGTGGGAATAAAATTTATTTTTAATGAAAACCAGCATTGACTCAATGCTGGTTTTTTTTGCCTATTCAATATACTCTGATGGTCAAACATTTTACTATGTCAGTACTATACCTACCGTTATATAAAATCAGGGTGGCCTAAATAGTTATTTGATAGACCTTTTCTTGGTAGATAATATGGAAACATTAGTTTTACGGGTTATTGATTTCAGTGGAAATTAAGTTATTTATTTTAATGAACTTGTGATAATGAGCGACGAACTAAATAAATGGATGTGGATTGTACTGATACCTATAATTCTGCTTATCATCTACAAACTCGTAACGAGTTACAAGACGGATGGAGATATTCCTAAAAAATCGTGGTTATTTAGAAGGGCAACTGGCTTTTTTGCGTGGTGGAAGGTCTTGTTACCTGATGGATACCGTGAATTCTTAAATAAATATGATTCTGATGAACCTGTAGGGAAAACGTATCCAAAGCTAATGCTCGGGGCATACGTATTGCTGGATACCATTGTCGCATTAATTTTTCTACGATGGATACACTTTATGGCACCCAATACATTGGGTGGCGCTCATTCACCGTTTGTTGTAGTTATGGATCATATCGATGTAGCTGGTTTAATAAACGGAGCATTAGGTATTATTTTTGCTGTAATAATTGCCAGAATTGTAGAAGATGAAAATAAAGAAGAAAAAAAAGAATTAAAATATAGCACAGAAAAAATTCGTACTGCTACAATAGAAATTCAAGATGTGACTACAAAATTAGATAAAAATGTTGATGATATATTAAATCGATTCACAGCATTGATCCCACAGAATACGTTTCGAGGTCGGTTAAAAGCTTATAAAGAAATAATTAAGATGGCAGATATCTATAACAATGAGCTATACATTATGAATCATTCTGGTGATTTAGGTTTTCTGAGAAGCAAGAATTTAGGGATTCTTTTAGAGCATATAAGTTATGATCAGCAGGTAGAGAAAATGCCTGAACTTCGAAATATTTATTATGATTACGAGCGAGATATTAATGAGATTACGGATAGTTTGCATAAACTGTGTGAGACAAAAAAACACCAAGTTAATTTAGCTTTTCTAAACATTTCTGCTACAAACAGAGATAGAAAAAGTGCCTATGAGAAATACATTGACCGCACACTGACCAATGCCTCAGTTGTATCGTCGGGTCAATTTGAAAAATTATCAGATGATTCTGCTAAGAAAAGCGTTCAGCAGACTCTGGAAGCAATAAGGGAATTTAGGAAAGCTTGCTATGTAGATTTTGACTTAGATAATACGTCTTCTATAAAATTTAAGGAATCGGTCGTTTCAAAAAATACATATAGCATAAATGAACTCCAAAAAAGAGTACCGATAAATTTGATAGACCGTATTCCCTTTCAATTTATCGTTACTAAGCCACAAACAGAAAATGGAGATATTCATAATCAGAGCTGCTTGATTATATTCTCCAATGTAGATGCTATTGGGGATAACGCTGGTGTGTATGCTTTTCAAAGTTCGGATACTGGTGTAATCAGAAACTTAGTAGAAATATTTAACACCTATTTAGCTCAGCAAAAAGAACGGACAAAGAAGAATAGAGAACTTGATAAAGCATGGGAAGATTTCAATGAATTTTTCGATTTAGGACGTGGTAGAAGTATTTATACAGTTTTAAAATTTAAACCTTTAGAAGAAGAAACTCCTGAACTTCTCAATGCTATATCTTTATCAGACTTTGAAGCCTCTTTAAATCTGCAGCAATTGTTTGAGAGAGAGCATGAACCTATCCCTATCTCTAAACATCATTCTCACACAGATGAAACAGGCCGACGCACTAATGCGGAATTTACTGAAGCTTTTTTTGAACAAGCTACCTATTTTGCTGTTGGTTTATTTGGTGAAAATAATATGCCACACACACTGGCCGAATATATCATCACGCGAAGTGCTGGTGCGATGATCAAACTGAAGCGCGGACCACGGGCGAAGGGAGAAGTAAATAAATTGATTGTGAATAACAATGAATATGAAGGCGTTTGGAAACAGCATAAGGATAATAAACGAGATTTTGCCTTGATTACAAAAATTAAAACGGTAATTGATAGCAAACAAATTACTGTGTTTGTACTTGGTGGTATCAATCATTACGGTACAGAATGTATTGGTAACTACTTCCGGCAACATTGGCGGGAACTACATCTCAGAGCAAATAAGCAGACATTTGCTGCAGTTTATGAAATTAATAATGACGATGTAGAAGAAAAAGCATTCGTGCCATTGGTGTTGCTCAAACAGCATCCTGAATGAATTAATTCTTTAGTGAGTAATATGGAAACAGGAGTTAATTGTCAAACAATCGGCCTATCCAGCATTAATTCACGGTGCAGCCCGCAGGTTTTCATAAACTCATTCGTAAACACGGCTCGCGTTGGCGCGTCTAAGAGTTGCTGGCGGGCTGTGAGCCAGGCGTCTACTTGATCGTCGGTATACATTTTTCGCACCCGTTCGGCGGTAAGACCGGAATTTATTTTACCCCAATGCATCGTGTAAGGAATTCCATCAGCCTCCAGCGTATCCCAGAATCGTTTCAGGAATTTAGTGGTTATTCTTGAGTCGATACCGTCCAGTTCAATAATACAGGTAATAGGAAAGCGGGTAAAGCCCAGTGTAGCTGCCGTTTGTTTCACCCAGCGAAGGCCCAGCACACCCGGAAAGGCCGATGCCTGATTCAGTTCGATGATTTTTTCTAATACGCGTGGGCTATCGGTTGAATCTACGCCGATGGCCGCGCTAATAGCTTTTCCCCGAATATCGGTGGGTGGAAAAAATTCCATCATCGTACCTACCCAGCCGTTGGTTTCCTCCAAAGCCGCCGGGTAGAGTTGATTCACCAAAAAAGGTACCAACTGGCGGGGACGCAGCAGGTCCAGCACTTTCTGCATCAGCCCCAGGGTATCATCGCCGTAGATGAAATCGGGTTTGGGGGGCGGCACAACGGCGTTGGCGGGCTTGGTTGCGTGTTTATATAGAATCCTGACGAAAGCGCCCCGCGCTGAATCGGCTCCGGTCAAATCGAGTTGATGCGGATTCACCATCAGTTGAAAATGATAGGGTTTTTCGGCGGCTGACGAGGCCGGGAGGGGCGGGTCAAACTGATGGGCAATACCCGAAAAATCGCAGTTGGTCATGGCTTTTTTGAGCGCATCGCCGTAGGGTACATTATTGACGCTGTAGGACTTCAGCCAGAACAACTCTTCGACTTCGAGCAGTAACCCATGAATAAATCCGAACGACCCGAAACTCACCAGAACGGCGTTGAACAGCGCATCGTCGCGCAACACTTCCGAAATGCCTAAGCCATCGGTGAAGGCCGGTTTAGTGACTGGGTTCGATGCCCGTTCGAGCCAGACGTGCCGATCTGGTCCGCAAACCAAGTGAATGCCAACCACCGTATCCTGCACGGCACCGTAATCAAACGCTGCCCCGTGCGTTCCGGTCGAGATGGCTCCGGCAATGGTTTGCCCATTACTTGCTCCCGACGCCCGAACGGATTTTTTACTGGCTTCGAGCATCTGTTCCAGCAAATGAACCGTTAGCCCGCATTCCGTGAAAAACAAGTTACTGGCCGATTTCCCTTGCGCTAAGTAAGCCGGATCGACTGATGTGCTGCGAATGCCAAATGTGGTCGTCAGGGCATTGGCATCAATCATGCCGCCATTAGTCACGCCCACTTTGGCAAACGACCAGTTTTTGCCGATGGCCCGCAGGCGTAGTTTGTTGTCGATGGCGTGTCGGATTAACCACTGGAAATTGGCTGTTGTCTGCCGATAGGCCCCCCGCAAATCGGCTGGGCTGGTCGGAATACGTAGCTTAAACGAGGCTCCGGTCGTGAGTGGCTGGGTGAAGTTTTCGTGCTTATTGGTCAGTTCGCTGACAGTCAATAGCTCAAGTCCGTTTGGCAGGTCCATGAACAAAGGGTGGTTAATAGAGGAGACAATCAAAGTGAATCGCGGGGTGTGGCGGGCACAAAGGGCGCACAACACCACGTTACTTTCTGCTGATGAACCATACCGAGCGTGATGGTTGTGAGTAGATAATGTCCAAACGATGAGCGAACCGTTACGCCATTGAGGTGATTGAAGCGCGGGTCACAGGGGGGCTTGAAATCGGCGGGTTGTTTCAGTCCCCAGAAATAAGCCGTTCGGGTTGTTTCTGTATAAGTAACTCCGGTGGGCGTATCGCAGTCAGGTTCGGTCGTAATGCGGGTGGTCATACAGCCCGGCAGGACGGGAAGGAGCAAGGCTAAAAATAAAGGTATCCGCAGGGAGCGGATATAGGCAGGCGAGGGTGGGCGGGAGGACAGGCTCATGAGATACAGACTAAGTTCGTGGCATTAGTCGGAAAAGAAAACCGATTACAAACACGATTAGTAACTCATTGAGCGAACGGTAATTAATTTGAAAAACTACGCCCAGACCCCGATCAAAAGTCGGAGTCTGGGCGTAGCAAAAAACGAAAATAGCTTAGTTCAACTTCAGTGCATCTTCCGCATTGGCAATTCCTGTCCGGGCTGCATTGGCGGCATCATCGACGGTATTATTGTAGGCTGTTTTCGCCCGTTGTTGGTTATAGGCCGATTTAGCTTCGTTTTTATATTGATCCACTTTCTGTTCGGCCTGATTCGCAAATTGGTTGGCTTTCGTTTCGGCATTGCCCACCAGCCGATTAACCTGCGCTTTCACCTGCTCAACACCCTCTTCCCATTGATTTTGCAAATCATTAATATTCTGGGTCAACTTATCGCGGGTTTCCTTGCCACTGCGGGGGGCTGTCAAATAACCAATGGCTAAGCCCGTTAACACACCTCTCAAAAAGCTCATAATCGTAGTTGGTTTGAATTCGTTTTGGGTTTATCTCTATTCATTAAAAAGTATGCCATATCAACTCAATAGCAGCTAAATTGTTAATTGTCAAGGATATAATTCTATGGTACTCTCTATTTTAGATTACCAAATAGTCATTAATTGAGTAGTTTATTCCACAGGATAGTGGTTTTGTATGGGCAAAAAAAGGGCCGCTTTGAGAGCGGCCCGGTAATCCAAACCTTTTAGGTTTAAAATTATTCTACTAATTATCGTTTCTCGGTAATCATCTCCCGAATATCATTGATTATTTTCCGGGCAAGATGGTCGGCGGTGGCCAGCGTATCCGATTCGGAGTAGATACGGATAATGGGTTCCGTATTCGACTTCCGTAGATGAACCCACTCTTTATCGAACTCGATTTTCACCCCGTCGATGGTATTGATAGGGTTTTTAGCATACTTGGCCTGAATCCGCTCAAGCACCGCATCGACGTTAATTTCGGGCGTTAATTCAATCTTGTTTTTCGAGATGTAATAGTTCGGATAGGTCCGGCGCAACATCGACGCCGATTTGCCCGACTTGGCTAAGTGTGTCAGGAACAGGGCAATGCCCACCAGCGCATCACGACCGTAGTGCAACTCGGGATAAATAATGCCGCCATTGCCCTCACCCCCAATAATGGCCTCTTTTTCCTTCATCATCTCCACCACATTCACCTCGCCAACGGCTGAAGCAAAATGCTGACCGCCATATTTTCGGGTCACATCGCGCAGGGCGACCGTGCTCGACATGTTCGAGACGGTATTGCCTAAGTTGTGCTGAGGCTTGTTTTTCAGAACATAATCGGCTACAGCCACCAATGTGTATTCTTCACCGAAGGCCGATCCATCTTCGCAAATCAACGCCAGCCGGTCCACGTCAGGATCAACCACAATGCCCAGATCGGCATTGCCTTTCTCCATCTCCTTAATGATGTCGCGCAGATTTTCGGGCAGCGGCTCCGGGTTGTGTGCGAAGTTACCCGTTGGCTCACAGTGAAGTTTCGTAATCTGTTCTACACCTAAAGCCTCCAGCAACATCGGTACAGCCAGACCGCCGGTCGAATTCACTGCATCCACAACGACCCGAAAGTTTCGGGCAGCAACGGCCTCGCGATCAACTAAAGGAAGCGCCAAAATCAGATCAATGTGTTTTTGGAGCCAGGTTGAATCGGCCTTATACTGCCCTAATTTACGAACTTCCGTAAACTCGAACGATTCGGCTTCGGCAATAGCCAGTACCTCGGCTCCATCATCAGCCGAGATAAATTCACCCGTTTCGTTAAGTAATTTAAGGGCATTCCACTGAATGGGGTTATGGCTGGCCGTGAGGATTATCCCGCCCGAAGCGTTTTCGCCCGGAACAGCCAGTTCAACCGTAGGTGTTGTGGAAAGGCCAAGGTCAATCACGTTCAGGCCCAGCCCCTGTAAGGTGGCGGCTACTAATTTGGATACCATTTCGCCCGACAGTCGCCCGTCGCGCCCAATCACAACCGTTTGTTTACTGGGATTGCGCTGCCGAAGCCATTGCCCGAAGGCGGCTGTAAACTTAACCACATCCAAAGGCGTCAGTCCGTCTCCGCTGCGCCCCCCAATCGTTCCTCGAATTCCGGAAATAGACTTAATTAATGCCACGTGAAGGGTTAGATAATTTCTGAAGGTACAAAGATACGTAATAGTCGTCAGTCGATAGTCACGGTCCGCCGTTGCGGTCAGTCTTTAGTCGATAGTCATTAGTGGCTGATGCACCAGTATTGATGCCGCGTCAGCCACTAATGACTATCGATTAAAGACTGACGACTAACTTTACACAAACATCAAGTCCGAACGGAGCGTTGAATTGGCGTTTCCCTGAAACGTGCCACTAATGGGGGCAGCCAGTTCGGGCTTGGCGGTCGAGGTTAGAAAAATGTGCCGGTTAACAACCACAGAGCCTTCTGTGGGGTCGAAGCCGCGCCAGCCTGCACCGGGCAGATACACTTCCGCCCAGGCATGAAGCTGGTGTTCCTGCTGCGGGTTTCCATACAGGTAGCCGCTCACAAACCGGGCGGCAAGGCCCAGGCTGCGGCAGGCTGCCATAAACAGAGTGGTGTAGTCGCGGCAGGACCCTTTACGCAGATTCAGCGTTTGTTCGGGCGGTAAAGGTGATCCCTCTTCCCTGATTTCATAGGTAAACTGCCGAATGGTTTGATTTAAAGCCATCAAAAATGCCGTTGTCTGCCAGCCAGCTCCGGCGGCCAACTGCCTGGCCCAGCTTTCGACCCGTTCCGAAACCCCAACCCGCTCTAAATAAGGATGCAATAGGTCCTGTATTTCTTTCGGATACCGGAAAGGCACCCGCTGCGTTTCAAATGGAAACAGCACAAAGTCGAACGAGTTGAATTCGTCGGATTGAAGCTCCATATCGACCGTCACGCGCAGGTGCGACGTAAGTTGATTAAAATAAATCAACTGCTGAATATTTCCTTCTACGTCGATATTCCGCACAATCCGGGCGGGTTGCGGATCAATGAGCAGCTCATACGTCAACAACCGCTGGTAGGGGTACGTCCGGGGGTAGAGATAGAGCGTCTGCGGACCTAAAGCAACAGGCTTATCATACGTGTATTCAGATTCGTGCCGAACGTGAAGATGCATAGGAGGTGTATGATATAGGATGTATGATATAGGATGTATGATGTATTAGAGTGAATACATCATACATCCTATATCATACATCCTATATCATATATTTTTGGCTGCGCGTACTTTTTCAAAAATTGGGTCCATCCAGTAGGTAGGTACTTTCCGAACAGAATTGCCGAGCAAAGCGCTCCACTGATGTGATATTTCGTCCATATCTTCTTTTTCCAGTCGGTATTCGGTCATGTGGAAACTGTCTTTCGGATAAATGACCACATCTAACGGGTAATCAACATCATTTGCGCTGACCCGGGTGGCATCAAAAGCCAGAAAACCGATTTTTAAAGCGTCGGGAAGGCTGGTTTCGTAGGACAGGTTTCTGAAAAGCAGGGGTTTGCCGTACCCTGAGTTGCCAATAATTTTGAAGGGCGATCCCTGGTCAACTTCTACCCAATTGCCTTCGGGGTAGAGCATAAACAATTTGTGTTCGTCGTCGTCTTCCAACTGGCCACCCACAATGGCATTCAGATTAAAATTTAGCCCGCTGGCCACAATCGACGTTTTGTCTTCCTGCGCTACCCGCTTCACCTGTTCGCCAAAGGCGTTAACGGCTTTATACAGTTTATTAAAGGAGCGGTCCTGTTCGGCCAGCACTTCTCTGAAATACGTGATGGCCTTGTCGCGAACGGAGCGCAGGCCGGAGGTCATGATAAACAGCGAGTGGTTTTCGACTTCATGAACCGAAATTTTCCGGTTCGAGGAGACTTCTGAGCCGGAGGTTAATCGTCTGTCGGCGATGGCAACTAAGCCCGATGCAACCTTAACTCCTAAACAATACGTCATCGATACAGTGGGGGAAAGTGAGAATACGGACCAACCTGTTGCACAGTCGAATAGACATACTGAAAATCATAAAACCGCAATCTGCCGTGCCGCAGGTTAACATCGTAGCCTCAGAAAAAGCAGGTAGTAAACCCAACAAATATACAGGTTGCCCTCGTTTTTGTTCGAGTTGTTGACGGGTTTTCTCGAAAAATGCGCGTAAGGTGCGCTTCTGTTTCATCGGTTGGCAGGTTCTCCACGTATCTACTCCAGCGCAAAACATTCAGGAGGCTTGTGTAGATGAAGATGATAATTCTGCAAGAGTAGCCAATTTTCAGGCTGTCTTTCAGGCTGTTGGCGGCCCGCCCAATTAGGGGTCGAATAAGGTTTCCAATTGGTTTAATTTATATATGAAGGAGAGCTTTTGCCAGAGAAAGGTTTGTTTTTGGGAAACGATTGTTTTACTTTGTCATTCAGAAGGTATTTATTCCCTCTGCCCATTTTGCAATGAACTTTGACGACGAAGACGACGACGATAGCTTCATGGATTGGGATGGCTTCGATGAGGACTATGATCCTGAGGAGACCCGCGCCGAGATGGAAGCGGAAAACCGGCGTATTAAAAATTTGCCGATTCTGCGGAAGGCCAATGAATTAATGGAGTTGACGCAGGCCATTGTCGAGACCATCAACAAGGAGGATGATGTGCTGATGATGCATGAGCAGATGCTGGCCAATGCCATGATGCTGGCACCCAAAATTGTGGGGGCCGAAGGCGGAGATTTATACACACTTCGGATGGAAAACGCGGTCATCATTAAAATGCATGCCCGCGAACTCCTGGCCCAAACCTCCTATTGCAAAGCCGAGAAACTGGCCCAAACGGCGTATTTAAACGTCTTGCGGGATGAAATTGAGCAGTTTCGGTTATTATTTGTGGAATGGGTAAATGGCTTTGATAAAGATAATGATGCCCCCGACGACTGGGGCCTGTTTTATTAGCTTAGCTGAACGTAAATTTCTGTAGAAGCCGCCCGGCATTGTCTGAGCGGCTTTTTCCATCCGTACCCGACACCGAAAACTAAGAATCCACACCAGACAGGGCTATAACATGGGTTTCGCTGTCCAACCCATTATTTTTGTCCGGTCAAATGACTCTGTTATGAATAACCGTTTACATATTCTTTTCTGGTTCTTTCTGCGTAGAAGCGTAGCCGTTCTGATTGGCATTTGTCTGTGGGCTGGTCTGTCTGTATCGGCCCGGGCGAAAGGCACGCCACCAGCCCAGGCACCCGCCGTGCTGACGGTATCGGTTAGTTCGGCCACTATCTGCGCCGGAACCCGAACCGACCTGACCGCATCGGGATGTCCAACCGGCGGTGCGCTTCGGTGGGCATCGGGGCAAACAGGGGCTACCATTACCGTTGCCCCTCAGCAAACGACTACCTACACCGCCATCTGCGAAGTTACCAGCACGTCAGTAACGACAACCACCGCTACCAGCGGCACAGCCACCAGTACCACTGGTGTGGTGACGACTGTAACGACTACGACCGCTACCGGCACGGTTCAGGTTTACCCGGCTATTGTGCTGTCGCCAACCGTTTCATCCTCCGTATTGTGCAAAGGAGGAAAAGAGGGACAGATCACGATTAATGCGACGGGTGGTTCCGGCGCGTTGCAATACCAGTTTAATGGACAGCCCTTCCAGTCCAGCAATAAAGTATTTGGCAATCTTCAGGCTGGCGTTTACAGTGTGGGGGCAAAAGATGGCGTCGGCTGTACGGTTCAGGCAAACGTGGAAGTCCGGGAACCGCCCTCACTCTCGGTAAGTATAGGCCCCGTAAGCCCTAAATGCGTGGGTGGTTCCGACGGGGCCTTCTTCGCGGTGGCCTCGGGTGGCGTAGGCGATTATCGCTATATTCTGGATTATGGCACTCCTCAGACCAGTGGTGTTTTTCTGAACTTAAAAGCCGCTACGCCCTATACATTAGCCGTTACGGATAAGAATAACTGCATTCTTTTCCAGACAGTGACCATCGACTCGCCCGTTCCCTTCGATATTAAACTGGCGACGAAATCTGCTCGTTGTGCGGGTTCGGCCGATGGGAGTGTCACGGCGACCGTGACGGGTGGCACCGGACCTTATCAATACCAGATAGGCACCAGCCCTTTTCAGACGGGAACACAGTTTACGGGCCTGGCGGCAAATAGCTACGAAATAACAATTCAGGATAATAACGGCTGTCAGGGTAAGAAAACAGCGGTAGTTGACCAGCCCGCCCCATTGCAGGTAAAGGCCGTACCGGGTCCGGTTAACTGTTTTGGGCCGAACAGTGGCTCCATAACACTCACACCCACAGGAGGAACGGGGGCTGTGCAATATCAGTTAGCTACCGGGAAAGCGCCCCAGGCCAGCAATGTTTTCACAGGTATTCCAGTGGGTAATTACACGGTTGTGGGGACAGATGCCAACGGCTGTACGAGCGTCGTGTCGGTAACGGTCGGGCAGTCCGATCCGCTAAAGATACAGGCTGCTTCTATTGCCGCCACCTGCTGCATATGCCCTACGGGAGCCGTAAAACTCAGCAGCACCGGCGGCACCGGTACGGGCCGACAGTATCAACTGGTTGGCCAGCCTTATCAGGCCAATAGCCAGATTAACGGTCTCAGACCGAATACCTATCGGTTTCGGATCGTCGATGAAGTGGGTTGCACAGATTCCATCGCTGCTGTAGTGACCGACGGAAACGCGCTTACACTCGCGGCAGGAAAAATTAAGGATGTTTCCTGCGCGGGGGGCAACGACGGCGAAGCTGCCGTTCAGGTGGCCGGGGGAACTAAGCCATTCATCTACTACTGGGCAAGCGAACGCCGGGACACCCTTACCGCTCGCACGGCGTCCCAAACCGGGCTGATCGAAGGCACTTACACAGTGAGTGTGCTGGATAGTAATCGTTGTACAACGTCCACTATTTTTGTGCCCATAAAAGCGCAGTACCCGGTGCCTTATAAACCCACCATCAGTCAGATTGGCAGCAGTACACTAACCGTCGATCAGTCGGCGGGAATTCAGTGGTATGTTCGCACCGGCACTAACCCCGGTCAGCCTGTGCCGAACGCAACCAACCCAACGCTGGTGCCGTTTGCCAGTGGTCAGTATTATGTGATCATTACGGCTAATGGCTGCTCATCGCCCCCGTCGGATGCGATTAATTTTATCCTGACGGCCCTCGCCGAACCTGTTTCCGGTTTGTCTGTCAAGATAGTGCCCAACCCGGTAGTAGATCGGTTACGGGTAGAAATTGAGCAAACAGAGCGCGCGGCTGTAGTTGTTCAGATGCTCGACGCATCAGGCCGGACTGTCATGACTAAGCAAATACCAGCTTTCACGGGCAAAAAACAGGCAGAATGGCCCTTGGCTGGCATTTCTACGGGTACTTATTTGCTGAACGTATCTGCCGATACGCGCCAGTCGGTGCTGCGGGTGTTGGTGGAGTAAATTGATGAGAACATTTAATTTGCCATAAACACCGCCAGTTCCTGGCTGTTTCGCAGGAGAATCAAGCGATTGCCATCGACCTGATACCTATTAGCCCGCTTCAGTACATTCAAAAAGCGGTCTTCGGTGCGCCCATCCCGGCAGGGTTCATAGTTGGCAAATTTGATATTTCGGAAGCTGACATACTGCGACATGGCCGCCGAACTATAACTGAACCGGATAGAACGGCAACCCGTGAACCCTTCGCCGTTAAAGGGTTGCATCAGATTAAGCATGGGTTGTTCGTTCATAGACCTGGATGAACTCAATTGGTTACTCCCAAAACGCACTAATCCCCAGCGATTTTTTGACAGAGTGGAGTTGCTACCCCCGCCGGAATTGCCACCACCCGAGCCACCCGTGTGTATAATGCAGGCCTGAAGAGAACAGGCTAAACTAGCAAACAGGAGAGAAATAAACAGACGATTCATACCATGTGAAGGTTTGAGGTGAGACGTAGAAATTCTATTCAGCGAACCGAGCCTCGACAACGCCCGCTTCACTGAATGGAATAGATAACCGTCTGTAAATGAAGGATGTTTGTGTCTGAGAAAATTTTAAATCCACTTACAATCGCTCCTCAAACAACTTCAGAATGGAATTAAACCAAAACAAAGCTTTTCACCATCTCGCTCATAAGTAAGCCCCGAAGACTCAGATCAGAATCTAATGCTGACCAATGAATGCCCATCTGAGAAATAGTGTACTGGTTTAGTGCCTCATCGGATGCGTTTGCGAGTGAAGGATAAGCCGACAAAGTTTGGGTGATGATCCGGCGATTATTCAGAACTACCAAGGCCATATCTAATTCACGAATTGCTACGAAGCGGCTTATGTGAAGATTTTCCCGGTTGATGAGTACATCAAATTCATCTTCAATTACTTCAACTGGCTCGTCATCGTCACGATTGAGATAATCGGCCAGACGATTACTTACCGAAGGTTTCCCGCCAGGCGTTAATGAGGGTATCATAGCGTTCAAGAATAATGTTAATTATATCACGTAACTCGTTCTTTTTAAATCCACGGCAGTAAGTAACGTCAAGCGTCGGTACTAATACAATCCGGGCCTCTTTGCCTGATTTACTGACATGAATGTGAATCGGCTCATGTTCGTTCAGATAAAAGTAAAAACGATAGCCATTGATAAGTAGGACGGTGGGCATACTTGTAAAGATAGGTTGTTATAACCGCTCCTCAAACAGCTTCAGAATTCGCTTGTATTCATCCATCCAGCTTGTTGGCTCCACAAATCCATGATCTTCGACCGGGTAAGCGGCTAATTCCCAGTTTTCTTTTTTGAGTTCGATAAGCCGCTGTGCCAGCCGAACCGCATCCTGAAAATGCACGTTTACGTCCACCATGCCGTGACAAATGAGCAGGTGGCCTTTTAAGCCTTCCGCAAAGTTGATAGGCGAGGAGCGACGATAGACCAGCGAGTCGGTTTGGGGTTCATTGAGAATATTGGCCGTGTACGGATGGTTATAAGCCGCCCAGTCCGTAACGGGTCGCAGTGCTGCCCCGGCTTTAAATACATCGGGCGTGGTGAACATGGCCATCAACGTAATGAAGCCGCCATAGGACCCGCCATATAGGCCGATTCTATTGGCATCCACTCCCTGCGTTTGCACTAACCACTTAGCGGCATCGACATGGTCGTTTAAATCTTTGCCGCCCATGTGTCGATAAATGCCCGTTCGCCAGTCGCGCCCGTACCCGGCACTGCCTCGATAGTCGATGTCGAGTACGGTATAGCCCTTGTCGGCGAGCAAATTATGGAACATATATTCCCGAAAATACTGGCTCCACCATTTATGGGCATTCTGCAGATAGCCCGCACCATGCACAAACACCACCGATTTTCCATTGGCGTTTTGAGGCTTATATAAACGGGCGTAAATGGTTTGTCCATCGCGGGCGGGTATGGTCACAAGGGTTGGCTCCTGCCATGTGTATGCTTTAAAAGCGTCTGTTTGTGAGTTAGTTAACTTCAGCAGTGCAAGTGATGGCTGACCATCGCCTTTCTTCCTGCCAACTTCCGACTGCTGACTAACGACTGACGCGTATAATTCCCACGGCTGATTACTGGACGAATACCGGATGGCCATCAACGTTTCATCGGGCGAGAGCGTCACATCGTTTGCGCCGGTCATAGTCGTCAGGCGGGTTCGTGTGCCGCCCGCAACCGGCATCCGGTAAAATTGCTGCTCGCCGGGATGAATTTCGTTGGTTTGCAGAAAAAAGTGGGTCTTATCTTTCGATAGCTGCACCTGCTGCACCTCAAATTTGCCCGATGTCAACTGCTTTTTCTCTCCCGGACTGGATGGTCCTGCCAACACATTGACGGTGTAAATATGCGAATACCCGTCGGCCTCCGATTGAAACCAGAGCGTTTGATTATCGGCCAGGAAACCCAGGTTGCCTACTGTGTTCAGCGTGCCAATGCCCGGCCCGCCAATCCAGGCATCGTCGTGCTGGCGGTCGAGCAGGGAGAGTTTTGATGTCTCCAAATCCAACCGCATAAGCCAGCGGTCTTTGTTATCCTGCGCCCGCACGACGACCACACACTGCTTGCCATCTTCCGACCAAACCGGACCGTTAATAACGACCGACCGTAGTTTTTTTGCCGAATCGGCCTTTGTTTTTCCGGCCTCTGGTAAGTAAGCCGGTCTGTCATAAATACCGGGAATATCTTTCAGTGGAACCGCCCGAACCGTGTCTTTAAGAACGTCATAGACGAAAAACTCCTGAGTAGCGGTGGGCGCGCCTACTTTTGTGCGGGCCGGAATATCTTCCGTGTACCCAGACTCGGTTACGTAGTTAGGAACCTGAGCGGTTTTAGCGCCTGTAGCTGATTTTAGAAGCCGATAAGTAACAAATCGTCCGTCGGGACTAAGTTGGGGATTGACCACCGTTTTGTCGTCAATATATGTTTCTTTCGGTCGTTTGGGCCGGTCGGCCTTATTGATACGCTCAGCTTCGTCTTTCTTCGCTTTCCGTTCGCTCAGCACCGACGAAAGTCGAAGCTGGTCCTGCTTCAAAAACTTCTCTTCGTCGGTTAGTTTGGGCTCCGCTTTTTTCGTTCCCGTGCGGAAATCGGTAAGTTGGGTGAGTTCGCCGGTTTTCAGGTCAATGCTAAATAGGTTACCTGTGCGCCGGAATACCACACGCTGCTCATCGCCAGAGAAGTTTGGGTCGGCTTCCGTTTCAACCGTATTGGTTAACTGTCTGATAGTGCCTGTTTTAACATCGACCCAAAATAAATCGCCCTGCCGGTCGAACAGTCGTTTCGTATACGCCCGGTTGTAGGTCGGTGCGGTTGCAGTGGGGAGTGTTCGCCGTTCGGATGGGCTGACTTTTATAGGTTGCGACGCCACCAGCGACTGGCTGCGCGGAGCGCGGGTGAAGGTTACTTTATAGAGCGAATCGCCCCGCGTGGATTCGCCCCGCGTGGATTCGCCCAGAGTTGGGCTGTTTTTAGCCTGAACAGGATTCCAGTTGAAATAGAGCGTCCGGGAATCGTCGGACCAGAACGGATTTGAGGGCGAAGTGCCGACCCAGCTTTTTGGGTCCTGCATAATGGTTTCGACGGTGAGGGACGTAGCAGTTTTAGCTGAAGACTGTGCCAGCACAGACCCGCCCGGCCATAAAAGTAACCAGTAGACGAAGCGATTCATGAACAACTGAAGTGATTGATTCTCCGAAAACCGGAAATTAGGAAGAAAAGGCCGAAAGACTTATTTTTCGCCATGAAAACGCCAATCAATCCGGTTATCGAACCCATTGTCCGGGAGTTCAAAGCGGCTCTTCAGGCTCTCTATGGCGACCGGCTGGCCGACGTGATTCTCTACGGTTCTTACGCACGGGGCGACTACGATGACGAATCGGATATTGACCTAATGATTGTTTTGAACGACGACAGAGTGAATACGTATGCCGAGATATTTCGGTTAAGCGAGATCACGATGGATTCAATTCTGCAACATGGTAAAGCTGTATCTGTTCTGCCGACATCAATAAAACGCTATCATCAATCATTTGGTCCAGTTTATCAAAATGCCCGCCGTGAAGGATTATTTGTATGAAAGAACAGATCAATCGTTTTTTAGAGCACGCTACAGACGCATTAGATGATGCTGACTTTCTGCATCAGAATGGTCGGGTACTTGCATTAGCAAACCGGGCTTACTACACTATTTTTTACTGTGCGTGTGCCTTATTGTTAACAGAAGGCATAACTACGAAAAAACATGAAGGAGCACGGGTGAAGTTTCATGAATTGTTTGTGAAAACAGGTCGGTTTAATCGGGAAGCGGGTCAGATTTTGGAACGAAATTTTGAAGCCCGTCAATCTGCTGACTATGATATGGAAGCCGAATTAGGCGAAGAAGAAGCTGTTCACCTACTACAGGGTGCCCGAACATTTTATGAGCTTACCATTGCTTATTTCAAACAAAATCCAGTCACTTAATATTGGCTGACTGCCGAAAGATGGTATCTTGCTTAGTAAAACAACCTATGTCTTGATGAAGTACGTTATACATGCTTACGACCACACCGATGCCGATGCCCTCGACCGGCGCATGACCGCCCGGCCCGCTCACTTCGACTACGTCCGCCAGTTAAAAGCAGCCAGCCAGTTCATTATCGGTGGAGCGCTCCTCGACCCCGATGGAAAAATGATTGGCTCCATGCTGGTGCTCGATTTTGATACCGACGCCCAACTTCAGGCGTATCTGAAAACCGATCCCTACATTGTGCAGAACGTTTGGGAGAAGGTGGACGTGAAACCCTTCCGCCAGGCCGACGTGTAAGGCGAATACCCGAAAAATTAAAACGATGTTCGTTTCCAAAGCGCGTATTATTCACGGTATGGCTGTTGGCATGCTGCTTTTCTCGGGTGCAATTTTGGCTTGTCGGCAGGAGTCGAAAACAAAAGCGACTACACCCCCCGTCGATACCACAGTTGTCGATGATGATACGCTTGAGGTTAACAATACGCCAAATCCGGCTGCACGGGCACGTTAATTCACTTTATAAATGAATAATGTAAAATGGATAATGGTGTGCATCAGCAGACTCCATTTCTCATTATTCATTTTACCATTATCCATTAACATTTGGAATTTTGATACAAGCCGCAATATTTGATATGGATGGCCTGCTGGTGGACTCTGAACCCCACTGGCGGGCGATGGAACGGGAGGTATTTGCTACGGTTGACATCCATCTGACCGACGAGGAATGTAAACAAACAACCGGTATGCCCATTCTGGAAGTCGTACATTACTGGTATGCCCGCGAACCCTGGTCGGAGCAGGCAGCAGCGGGCCGGAGCCATCAGGACCTGGCCGATGCCATTACGGATGGGGTTCACGAACGCATTGCCAAGCTGGCCGAACCGATGCCAGGCGCTATCGACGCGCTGAATTTTTTTGTTAATCTGGGTATTCCAACGGCCATTGCGTCGGCCTCGCCGATGTCGCTCATTGAGGTCGTTGTTGACCGGCTGGGCATTCGCGATTCGCTCAAGCTCTGGCACTCGGCCACGCTCGAAGCCCGCAACAAACCCGCCCCCGACGTGTATTTGGGCACGGCCCGCAAATTAGGCGTATCGCCTGCCGACTGCGTCGCGTTTGAAGATTCGGGGAGTGGATTACGGTCGGCGGTCGACGCTGGAATGCGGACTGTAGCGGTGCCGGGCGCGTTTGAATACAGCCATCCCAAGTTCATCATTGCCGACATTATTATTCCCTCGCTAACGGCCTTTTCGCCCGCCATGCTTGAGGTATTGCAAACGAAAGAATACGAATCCTAACTTCCTAAACCGTGCCTTGCACATTTTAATCGCCAATGCGTATTTATCAACTCGATGCTTTTACCGACCGGTTGTTTTCCGGTAATCCGGCGGCCGTTGTTCCGTTAACCGACTGGTTGCCCAGCGAACAGATGCAGCAGATAGCCGCCGAAAACAACTTAGCCGAAACCGCTTTCTATGTTCAGAAAGAAGACAGCACGCAGTACCACATCCGCTGGTTTACGCCAACGGTAGAAGTGGACTTGTGCGGTCATGCTACGCTGGCGGCAGGCTACGTCGTCTTTTTTCTCGAAAACACAGCCGCCCAAAGCGATCAGATTTATTTCGATTCGCGGTCGGGGCAGCTTAAAGTCTGCCGAAGTGAAGATGGCTGGCTGACCCTCGATTTCCCGGCGGATATGGTGCAGAAAGCCAACGTGCAGCCACCCGCGCTGCTGGCCTCTGTACACGAAAAACCGTTAGCCGTTTTTAAAGGCAAGACCGACTATATGCTGGTCTATGAAACGCAGGCTCAAATTGAAGCCTTAGCCCCCGATTTTCGGGAGATGAGCACCGTTCCCGCGCGGGGTGTTATCGTAACGGCTCCGGGCGATTCTGCCGGGAATGGCGAAGCGGTTGATTTTGTGTCGCGGTTTTTCGGGCCGCAGTCCGGCATTGACGAAGACCCCGTAACCGGCTCAGCGCATACGACTTTAGTACCCTACTGGGCCGATAAGCTCGGCAAAACCGAACTCACTGCCCGTCAGCTTTCCAGGCGGGGAGGCTATCTGCGCTGCAAACTCAATGACGATGGTGAGAAGCCCGCCCGCGTCGATATTTCGGGGCAGGTGCAGCTATACCTGACCGGCGAGATTCATGTGTAAGATTCTAAACGTATCCACAGGCTTTAGCCTGAGTTTAAACTATCACGGGCTAATGAATTAATTAAGTGCCGAGCAATAACTATATCAGCCCACGGCTTTAGCTGTGGACTGACAAACAATCCAGTGAAAAGGAACCGTTTCAATGGTTTCAAATCCGGTGAACCGTTGAAACGGTTGTGTAGCGCTTACCTCTGCTTCTTTACCCACGGCTAAAGCCGTGGGCTAATAGGTAGGTATGTCTGCGATTAATTTCTCCAAATCAATAAGACCGGGGTTTATTTTTTCTTACTCAATTGTTCATCGAGCGAATACCGCCCTGGTCCATTAAAGAGTAGAAAGATATTTACCGCCAGCAGATTGACCGACGCAAAGGTGTTCTGGTAATCATCATGTACGGCTAAATGCCCCATCACAAAAGCGAAGCTGAAATTTATAATTAGAAAAATAGCGGCCCAGCGCGTCCATAACCCCAGCAGTAACAGAATGCCCCCCAAAAACTCAGTATAGGCGGCTAAATAAGCGCCAACCGTTGGAAAGGGAAACCCCAGCGCGTTCAGATAGGCTACGAATTGGGGCAAATTTTCGGAAGGATAGAGCGCATTCAGATACGATACCTTCACTAACTGAAAGCCAAAGGCTAATCGTAGAATCAATACGCCAACGTCGTGAAAACGGGAAAGAGTAACTAATCGTGAAGTCATCGGATAGGGTTTTTGTAACGAACATAGAGACGCATGGGCTGCTCTGGCAGATAAGGTAAACGGAGCATCATACGGATCATAGTGATCTGCGTTCCATAATTATCTGCAACCAAATGTCAGACTGCCCCAAAAGCTGTGCCAATCGGCGGTGGTATCGGTACTGGGCACCATTCGCACTACGCTAATCATGTTACTGCCCGACCGGAGCCTGAATCGGGTACGACCTTGTGCGTCAGACCGCTGTTTTTCTTCGGTGAGGTGGTTTGCCGCATCCCGATTCCAATAGCGAACCAGCGCATCAGCTACAGGTTTGTTATCAAAAAGAACCTGAAATTCGGCCAGTTGGCCCGGTCGTTGGGCATATGGATTTCTGGCTGGTATAATCTCCAGCATCATACCCGTATTTTTGGCAAAGGTGTTGTCGGGTTTCGGGCCGACCTGCACAAGCGTTTTTACACAACGCTGATACAATTCGCGGCTGGGTTTGCCGGTTTCGCCCCGCTGTTTTCGAGCGGCAATTACATTGTCTAATCCGTCTTCTTCCAAATACAACAGAAAGCTGTCGGCTTTCATGGCCAGGAACTTAGGTGTGTTGGCAAAGCTGAACATGTGCGTACCGGGCATGGTGAGCGTCACCGATACATCGCCATACGTACCGCTCGTTAGGGCAGGAGCGAGGTCGGCAATGCCATTGGTTGTGTGGTGACGGTACTGAATAATGCGGTTCTTTTTGCCTTCTGACCGCTCGCCAACAAAGTTCTCGCCCACCAGCACCTGTACATGAATCTGATCGCCTAAATTGGCAAAAAACTGGCTTGGTTGCAGCCAGAACTCATGACCGAACGCTACCAACCCAAGACCGATGATAAACAGAGAAGGAAGGACTAACTTTTTCATGCATTTTAATTTGTAATCAATCTAAATAAATGTATTTTTGCAGGCATAATTTCGAAGGGCAATGATCACCGACTATATCGTTTCTGAAGGTCCTGTTTTGAACAACGAGTCAAAATCGCTTATTCAGACGAACCCATTTCTGGGACATGAGTGCGTTTTGAAAAAGTGCTGCAAGAAGTACAAAAAGGGCAAACGCTGCAAAAAATGCCCTGATTGATTCATTATTTTTCAGGTACATACCAGAATGGAATCTGGCAATACGGTTTGGGTTTGTCGACCGAATCAGGTACGGTTATTGTCAGCGTATTACGTCCAGGTTTCAGGTTGTCGATCATTAGCACCGTGGTTAAACCCGGCTGACCGGTATCCGCTCGTTGTGTGAAGAGGAAACCGGGTGAGCGGTACAGTGAGTCGTTCAGATACACGCCGAAATACGCTTCAAATGTTTGCAGGTACCAGGCGGCCTGTTTTTCACGGCGTTCCGTGCGGGAGAGACTATCCGGCCAGACTGGTTTCTTAAATCGCTTCTGCAATTCTGAATCCAACACTTTCGGGTAATTCACAAACAGCCGTACATACGGTTCGCGAATCACGTCGGCCTGAATGCTGGCTTTGTCAATAGATTGATCAGCCGGGCGTAAATTATCGAAGGCATCAGCATTAGCCACCTGCTTAGGAGCGCGCATGGTTATAAACGACCGGGTACCCATTACTTCCGACGCGCCCATGGTTTGTAGTAACTGGGCCGACATAAACAGAATCTCAACCAATCCGATAAGGATGAAAAACCAGACCAGCCGCCGTTTTAGTGTTTGTCTGGGAATCTGGCTGTAAAAAGTATAGACGATATAGAGCAGTGGGCGATACAGCCCCAAAGACAGCCATGACATGATTTGACTTAACCGGAACGCTATGGGGGCCAGTTGAGGATTATCGCGGAACCGGGGCAGGTTGAGAAGGCTAACCGTAAGGCCCAGGCCGATAATCCCGACTCCGAACATTAAGCTAACCCCCTCGCGCACAGGTTGATATAGATGGTCGGGCAGTACCAGTTGAAGTACGGTTTCAACCAGAATAAATAAGCTGTACATAACCGCAACACTGAGCAGTAACAACACCAGACTGAAGGCCAGCGCGAAGATTACGTTACACCGCTGGTCCAGCCGGATAATATAGGATGGCAGTGAGCCCATTTCCTGAGAAAAACGTTGACGGGCATACTGGCTTAAGCTATGAATCTGATCGTATCGAATCCCGCTCGGATAAACAGCCAGTAGACCGAGCAGCCCCACCCAAAAGGCCCGCATCACGAAATGAGCCAGAAAGGCAGCAAACAGAAAGTAGGAGACCCCTTTTACTAACCCAATTACCTGCGCTGGCACAACGTCGTGGACGTAATCCATATCCGTCATGAGATTATAGCGGTAGTAAGCCAGCGCACTGTCTAAGAGGTCGGGCAGATTGAGTGTGGCGAATAACGCGGCTCCTGAAATAAGCAACTCTAAGTTCCAGCTTTGATTGGTCAGATCATTAAGTTGATGCTGGGCTTCTGATTGAGTAGATGAAGTGGTCTCTATGGAGTCTGGGTCGGTAGTATTCATAGTACGGACAGTGGAACCAAACTGCAAAATAGGGCTTTTCTATTACTTTTAGGGCATGAATATTCGCTACGAGATGATGCAGGGCTTACCCGACGAACCGCTACAAACGGCCTTGCTCGACCTACTAACTCATATTTTCGATAACCAATCCCGCGCCGAACTTCTTTCCGAACTAACTTATCAGGCAACCCAAACAGGAGTGCAGACGTTGCTTGCTATTGTCGATGGGCGGGTGGTTGGCTGTAAACTGGGTTACGAACGCAAGCCTGGCCATTATTATAGCTGGCTGGGCGGGGTTCATCCCGATTTTCGGGGTCGGGGTATTGCCGCCGAACTCATGCGCCAGCAACACGACTGGTGCCGCCAGCATCACTACCATACGCTCCGAACCCAAACCTACAACCAGTGGCGCAACATGCTTATACTGAACCTCAGGCATGGGTTCGACATCATCGGCACCATGCAGGGCAAACATGGATTGACCATTGTTCTGGAGAAACGAGTAGGGTAGTGGCGTAAGTGAACCCCAATTCCAATTTTATTGTCATTACAGCAGATGCACCTTTATCTGCACATACCGTTCTGCAAGCAGGCCTGTCACTACTGCGACTTTCACTTTAGCACGAATCTGACGCAGAAATCGGCATTAGTTGATGCGCTTTGCGCCGAAATCGCACGTCAAAAGAACTACCTGCCTCATCAGCCATTAGAAACTATCTATTTTGGTGGTGGTACACCTTCGCTTTTGACAGAGAGCGAGTTGGTGCAAATTTTTGACACTATTCATGCTCAGTTTACCGTATCGCCCGGAGCCGAGATTACCCTTGAAGCAAATCCCGACGATTTGAGTTTAGAAAAGCTTCAACTTTTGCGCCGATACGTGAACCGGCTGAGTATTGGGATTCAGACTTTCGATGAGGCTACCCTTCGCTGGATGAACCGCGCTCATACGGCCACCGAAGCCGAAGCCTGCGTTGGGCTGGCGCGGGAAGCGGGGTTTGAGAACCTAAGCGTCGATTTGATTTACGGTATTCCGAACCGCGACGAATCGCTCTGGAAAATTGATTTACAGAAAGTTATTGCGCTAAACGTGCCGCACTTATCGGCTTACGCCCTGACCATTGAACCCGACACGGCCTTTGGGCGATGGCAGCAAAAAGGCAAACTCCCTCCGGCTGATGAAACCCTTGCCGCCGAACAATTTGAGGAATTGACAAGCGCCCTGACGGAATCGGGCTATGCTCACTATGAAATCTCAAATTTTGCCCGGCATAGAGATGGACGCGATGGTCAATACGCCCGGCACAACACGGCCTACTGGCAACGGCGGCCTTACCTTGGCATTGGGCCGAGCGCTCATTCCTACAACGGTCATTCGCGTCAGTACAACGTCGCCAACAATGCCCGCTATATTGCTCAGATTCAGCAGGGAAAGCTGCCCGCCGAGGTGGAGCAACTAACCCGCGCCGATCAGGTAAATGAGTATCTGCTCACTGGCCTGCGAACGCAGTGGGGATGCTCACTCACCGAATTAAACACGCTGCTTGGTACCGATTTTGCCCAAACACAATCCCGCGATTTGGCAACGCTGTACGCATCGGGCTGGCTTACGCGCAGCGATGACCGGTTGCTACTGACCCAGGCCGGGAAGCTCTTCGCCGACCGGGTAGCTGCCACGCTCTTTCTGGACGAATAGAACACACGCTTTTTTTACGATTTATACGTTAAATCAGAAAATGGCGCGGGTTTACAGCCGCCGGGCTGTTATTTTCGCGGAACGACCTTACCCCTATGAATCCGCAACGCCCTGCCAATACGTTCCGCAACGCGCCCTCGCAAACTCCGCGCCCGAAGGCCGGAAACGCCTACACTCAATCGACGCAACCAGCCGGGCGTAAACCGGATCGGGGTTCTTCGTTGCGCGGGCCGGAGCGTCGGTGGCAGCAGGTTCGCCGGTTCGTGCGTGAGCGCCCGCTCTTGGAACGTGTATACTGGTTTTGCATCAAAGCGTTTTTGTGGCTGTTTTTCGGATCGCTCGGCTATGTGGTGGCACTGAAATACGTACCGGTTTGGGTAACGCCACTGATTGTTTCGCGCTGGATGGACACGTTCGGCACCGACGAGAGTAGTCACGTATACAAAAGATGGCGATCTTACGACAACATCAGCAAAGAAGCCGCATTGGCCGTTGTGGCCTCTGAAGATCAGGCATTCCCGACGCACTGGGGCTTCGACTTCGATGAGATTCAGGATGCCATCAAAGAAAATCAGACCCGCAAACGACCACGGGGTGCCAGCACCATTTCGCAGCAGGTGGCCAAAAACGTGTTTCTCTGGAATGGGCGCAGCTACCTTCGGAAAGGGCTTGAGGTCTATTTCACGGTGCTGATTGAACTCATCTGGGGTAAAAAGCGCATTCTGGAAGTGTATTTGAACGTAGCCGAAACCGGCCCGATGACGTTTGGCGTAGAGGCCGCGTCGCAGCGGTACTACGGGCATCCGGCGGCATCCCTCTCACGCGACGAAGCCGCCCGCATTGCTGCCGTACTGCCTAATCCACGTTTGTTTTCCATCAAAAAACCATCGAACTACATTCAGCGCCGAACCCGCCAGATTGCCCGCCAAATGCGGTATTTGGGCGGCCAGAAATACATTCGGAATTTGTGAGAATACGCCATGAAAACGCCGAAACAGATTGTTCGTGAGGGATACGACCAGTTGGCGACTGCTTACCGTGAGCATTATCAGCAGGCTCATCATATCTATTACGCAGAGTGGCTTTCTGTATTCGAGCAACATATACCACCTGCCAGTGCGGTGTTGGAATTAGGCTGCGCGGACGGCATTCCGACGGCTCAGTACCTTGCCCGGACGTTTGATTATACAGGCGTTGATATTTCGCCGGTTCAGATAGAACAGGCCCGTCGGAACGTTCCGCAAGGGCACTTCGTCGTAGCCGATATGACCACTTTACGGTTTCCTGACCAATCGTTTGCGGGTATTATTGCCCTGTACTCAATTATTCATGTGCCTGTGGAGGAGCAACCTGATTTGTTCCGGGTAATTTACAGCTGGCTTCAGCCCGGCGGGTGTTTGTTCTGTATCGTCGGTGCGGGCGAATGGACAGGGGTTGAGACGGACTGGATTAAGCCGGGTACGGAAATGTACTGGAGCCATACCGATACTTCAACCTACCTTACCTGGTTTACTAAGATAGGGTTTGAGATAATTGATACTTTATTTGTGCCTGAAGGAAACGCGGGTCATACCACATTCTTATTGAGGAAGTAACGTAGTGTCGGGTTTGACCGGGCTGGCGTTCCAGAACCCGACACTACGTCACCCATTCGTTCTACACCTTCTCCGGTACCACAAACGGCGCTCTATATTTGCGGGTAAGCATCTGATTGGCTTCTTTATCGCCTACAAATACTTCATTTTTCGGGTCGAAATGCAGGGTACGACCTAATCGATAAGCGATGTTACCAAGATGGGCAATGCCCGACGACAGATGCGCCGTCTCGACCGGGCCATTCTGCTTCGATTTATCCCGCGACCGAACCGCTTCGATGAAGTTGGCATAGTGATCGCCCCCTTCGTTGCGAGCCGGGCCGGGTGCGCGTTCTTTCCCCAGAAACGTTTTGTAATCCGAATAGCCATTAATGACCATATAGCCCTTGTCGCCGTAGAAGATGTTACCAATCTCGACACCGTCTTCTTTGTTGGTCATCCAGGGACGCACTTCAAACTGAATCACTTTGCCCTGCGAGGGATACTTATACACCGACGTGAGCGTTTCGGGGGTTTCCTTGCAATCATTCCAGAGGAATTTACCCCCCGCCGAGGTGATTTCTTCGGGCAAGCCTACATCCAACCCCCACATGCATAGGTCGGTTTCGTGGATGCCCTGATTACCAATGTCGCCGTTACCGTAGTCCCAGAACCAATGCCAGTTGTAGTGGACGTAGTTTTTGCTGAATTCTTTTTCCTGCGCCGGTCCCTGCCAGAGATTCCAGTTAAGTTCGGCCGGAACGGGCGATTTGCCTTTATCGCCAATATCGGCCCGCCATTTATAGACTAATCCCCGCGCCATATAGACCTTGCCAATCAGTCCGTCGCGAAGGTGTTTAATGGCTTCCTGAATAGCTACTGAACTCCGCAACTGTACGCCGTGCTGCACGATGCGGTTATAGCGCTTAGCGGCTTCAATAAGCTTACGGCCTTCGTAGAGATTGTGTGCGCCCGGTTTTTCGACATACACATCTTTGCCCGCCTGACACGCCCAGATAGCCGCCAGTGCGTGCCAGTGATTGGGCATAGCAATGCTAACGGCATCAATATTTTTGTCGTCGTAGACCTGCCGTAAGTCGCCTATTGTCTGAACTTTCCGACCGTATTTCTTCTCAAATTCAGCCGCACCGGCCTGTAAGACATTGCTATCCACGTCGCACAATGTGACCACTTCGACATCTTTCTGCTTGGAAAATCCCTGAATATGGTCTTTCCCCCGCCCGTTGATGCCAATAACCGCTACCCGAACGCGGTCGTTTGCCCCGAACGCATGTGCTGGAATATACGTAGGCAGACCAATAGCCGCCAGCGAACTGACAGCACCTGCTTTCAGGACGTCGCGCCGGGAAATGGAGTTAGTGTTCATTCGTCTGAACTGGTTTAGAAAGGATTTTATGGCAGGCTAACACATGATTCTCTGCCGTATGGATGCCTGCTTCACTGGAGAATACGTCTAAAACAGAAAAGAAAATGAGGGTCGATTCTACTGTATGAACTGCGAACAGGCAACATCACCGGATTAAAACCCGGTGGGGAATGATAAAAAATTAAATGGTAAAAAAGCGAGTTGTCAGAAAAGCCCTTTTCCGAACAGGTGTTCGACCGAAATTGGCTCGTTGTGGAGGATGAAGAAGTAAATTAAACCAGCCAATACTAAATAACTGACAGCCAGCCATTTTTTCTTCTGGGCGAACTCCGCCGGGTGGTGATAGTAATCATAAATCATAGAGGCCGAAAGGCCCATGACCATCAGCAAGAACGAGAACACACCGAAATCTGTTCGGTACATACTCACCGACTGCATGAACCGAGCGCCCGACAGGATGTAGAGCAGCCAGAAACCAAAACCTGCCCGGTAGAGATAAACACTCAGCCGCCGGTCGTTTTTTAGGTCGAAAAGGTCGTCGGTGAATTTTTCGGACATGATTGCTGTCGTTTGAACCAGTGAAAATACGTACTCTTTCCTATAAACGCAAAAAAGACAATGCTTGATTCACAACCCCTTACTTCTGTTCAGGAATTTAATACGATGCAGGTCGAACTGGTGCGCGTCGATGACGCTTTCCATTTTGAGGCCGTTGGTAAATCGGGCGCGACGCAGCACATCGACGCAGCTACCGATATAGGCGGTCACAATGCCGGAGCACGACCAATGGAAATGCTGCTGATGGGTCTGGCGGGCTGCTCGGCCATCGATGTTATTCTGATCCTAAAAAAACAAAAGCAGGTGCTTGAGGATTTCCGGCTGAAAGTAGATGGCCTGCGCGAGAAAGGCGCTACGCCCGCACCATTCAAAAAAATTCATATTACTTACCTGCTGAAAGGCCAATTGGACGACGACAAAGTGAAGCGGGCTATTGACCTCTCTATGGACAAATATTGCTCGGCTACGGCGCAGTTCCGGCCTTCGGCTGAGATTACGTATTCGTTTGAAATACAGGAGTCGGTAGCCTAATTTTAACAGATTACGAATGCCATAACTTGGAGTTATGGCATTCGTAAACGGCGGCTAAAGCAGCGTGTAACGCAAGCCAACAAACCCCCGGATTCCCTGGTTGGGTGCATACACATAGCTGGGGTCGAACGTTAGCCGATTAGGGTTATTGGGCGTGGCGAGCACCTGACCATTAGCATCGAACTGCACCTGCTTATCGAAGGGGTCGAAAGGGCGGGCAATGGAGTTAGCCGGGGGGCGGAAGTTGAGCAGATTTTTTACCCCACCATACAGTTCAAAACCGTTGCGGAATTTCTTTGTTAGCTGAATATTCTGCAACGAATAGGTGGGAGAATATTCAGCACGCGGGTCCGATTCACTCAGCAGTGGCAGGCGCATTGGCCCGTAGATATTACCGGTGTAATCGACTGATAGCCCGGCTCTGGCAAACTCATACGAAATTGTCCAGACACCCATGAACCGCTCGGTGAGAATTGGGCGGATGCTGACTCCGTTTTTGATCTGCCGATTGTCGGTATACGTCGCCCCGGTAATGATTTTTAGAGGGGCAGAAAAATTGAAATCCAGATTTAAACTTACCCCCCGCGAAACGGCGTAACCCGTTAGGTTGTCGTAAATAATCTTGTTCGGGTCGGTGTCGTAGTCAGGCAGAATGCGGTTGGAAAAGTAGGTATAAAACAATTGGGCATCGAAGCCAACAAAGGAGTTGCCGGTCACAATCTTCTTTACAAGATTTAGGTTAACATTCCAGCTTTGTTCGGGGCGCAACGCTTCCCGAACCACTACCTCTCGTGCGCCCGTTAGCGCTGCATGATCTTCCGTAAACAAATTCACGACCCGATAGCCCCGGCCAATATTCAGTCGCAGTGCGTCGGTTTGATTCAGCGACAGTTTGTAGGCCATCCGGGGTGTAAAAATGTTGCCGTGCCGGGAGTTGTAATCGTAGCGGACACCCAGCAGGAGTTTGCTACGACCAAAACTGATTTCGTCCTGCGCGAATACGCCCGGCAGCACAGTCCGGTCGGGGTTATCCGTATTGTCGTTTAGGGCCGTAGCGGGTGTATTGTCATTGTAGTACGTATAGCGGAAAGGCGTACCGAACAGCAGGCTATGGTTTCCAGCCTGTTTGTCCCAGAGCAACTGAGCAAAGGCAATGGTCTGGTTGGCCATGTAAGGCGTGGTGCCATAGTACGAGTTTTGATTGTGCGTATTGACCGAATATTGCAGGGTTATTTTTTCTACTGTCGGCAACTGATAGGTTCCCAGCAACTCCAGCCGTTTTGTGAAAATGCTCTCGCCATACACCCGGTCGCCCCCGCGTTCGGCGGCTGTCCAGTTCGTTTGGCCGCCCCAGCGGTCTTCATAGAAATAGCGGGCCGAAATAGAAGCCTGCCGATTTTCGCGCCGGTTGAACGACCATTTGTTGAAGACTGAAATGCGGTGCTGTAAGGTCAAATCGGTGAACCCGTCGCCGTTGCGGTCAATGGGGTTCTGGAAATTATAATAATTAATACCCAATAGAGCATTGGTCCCATTTCCGGCCCGCAGCCGCACCCCCACATCGGCGTTTACCTCGCCCCAGCCCGTAGCAAATACATCGGCCGATAGGCGGGGCGCTTTGCCAGGGTTTTTGGTGATGATATTGATAAGCCCACCTACCGCTTCGGAGCCATAAAGCGTTGAGGCCGGGCCTTTTACAATTTCAACCCGCTCAATGAGGCTGTTGGGAATACCCGTCAGACCATACACCGTCGATAGTCCGCTCACAATCGGCGTACCGTCGATAAGCACCATCGTGTAAGGGCCTTCCAGTCCGTTAATGTGAATATCGCCCGTATTACAAACATTGCAATTAAGTTGGGGGCGTACTCCGTTAACATAAGATAAACCCTCAAAAATGCTCGGTACCGGATTTTTGTAGATGAACTTGGGCGTGATAATGTCCACCGGCACGGCGCTTTCCAGTTTGGAAACCTCTTTCATCGTGCCTGTTACCACCACCTCATCGAGGGAATTAGTGGTGGAGGTTAGCGCCAGATCGAGCGAAAGCGCCTGACCAGCCCGCAGGTTTACGATTCGTTTTGTGGGGGCGTAACCAACCGATGAAGCCAGCAGTTCGTAACGCCCGGCCGGAACATCTGTGAGTGTGAAGCGTCCAACTGAGTCGGTTTGTATGCCAAACCGCGTTTTAGCTAAAGCAACGGAGGCAAACTCAAGCGGTTTGCCATCTGAGCGCACCACACCGGATACTGAACCAGTCTGGGCGTATACGCAGGAAAATGTGGCCAGCAGAGCCGCCAAAAAAAGGATATATAGCTTCATAAATGCTTGAAAGCGAATGCATAGTGAAATGAGAAATGCCATTTGGTATACTATACCAACTACTATACCAACCCCAGGACACAACACGTGTGACCGGTTTGGAGCAGGCAAAAACAAGAGGTAATGAATTAACCAACCCGATTGGGCGGTCCCCGAAGGAAATAGAACGTGAGGTGTTGCCCGCCCTGCATTTCAGCGTAAGTATACGCGATCTGGGGAGCCAGCCAAACCGTTGGCGTGGGGCAAACGACCCCGAGGGTTGGGGTTTCAAAAGGTGTGTTGCCGATGCAGTCTAACCAGCTTAGTTCGTTTTGGGTATGCTGGTGATTCGGGAAAGGGCATTTAGCCCCAAACTCCTTGTAGAAGTGCGTATGGCTAACAAGGCGGCCGTTGGGCAGGCGGTGTGCATGACGAAACACAACGTTGCTGAGGCAGATTAGCCCCCACAACACCAGCAAAAAGCGGGCAATTTGTTGTTGTATCGTTTTTGTATGCATCTGATAATGCCCTAATTAGGCTATCTACCCGCAAACATACGCTTTTCTGTAGATGAATTCCATAGATACTAACCCGAAGTTTACTCATCCAGTAAAAGCAGTATCAAACTATACGACTAAAGGGAGCTTATAGTTTTCATGACCTCGCCGGATTTATTTTTTTACGTTCGGGTTTGCCTGACGACTTACGACTTACGACTTTTGTTTATGCAACAATATCACGACCTGCTCCGCCACATTCTCCAGAATGGCACCCGCAAAACTGACCGCACCGGCACCGGCACCATCAGCGTATTTGGCTATCAGATGCGCTTTAATTTACAGGAAGGCTTCCCTCTGCTAACCACTAAAAAAGTACATACCAAATCTATTGTTCACGAACTACTCTGGTTTATCAAAGGCGATACGAATATCAAGTATCTGAAAGATAACGGGGTTAGTATTTGGGACGAATGGGCCGACGAAAACGGTGATTTAGGGCCGGTCTATGGTAAGCAATGGCGGAGTTGGGCTGCTCCAGACCGTGGCGACGGACCGGGCCATGTCATTGACCAGTTGCAGGATGTATTGAACCAGTTGAAGCGCAATCCCGATTCGCGCCGAATAATTATTTCGGCCTGGAACCCGGCAGACATGCCGAATATGGCACTCCCTCCCTGTCATTTACTGATGCAGTTCTATGTGGCGGATGGCAAACTTTCCTGTCAGCTCTATCAACGCAGCGCCGATGTGTTTCTGGGTGTTCCCTTTAACATTGCCAGCTACGCGCTGCTGACCATGATGATTGCTCAGGAATGCGGCTATACGGCCCACGAATTTATCTGGACGGGTGGTGATACGCACCTCTATCTGAACCATTTGGAGCAGGTTGAAACTCAACTCTCCCGCGACTTCCGACCCCTGCCCACCATGCGACTGAACCCGGCCGTACAATCGGTGTTCGACTTTACTTATGATGACTTCACGTTGGAGAATTACAATCCACATCCGGCTATCAAGGCGCCCGTAGCGGTGTAGAAAGTGAGTATGGAATTCTATAATCAAGTATTTGATCACTTCGATAAAGTCCCGGCTCAGTGGACTGACCAGGAGTTCGAACAGTGTACGTTTAAAAAGCTGGATTTATCCCGAATAGCGTTTACAGGTTCTAATTTTATCGACTGCCGGTTCGAAAACTGTAATCTGACAAGAGCAGAGTTGAAAAATACGAAACTCTACGACGTTAGCTTCTTCAATTGCAAACTGCCTCACGTAGATTTCAGCCTCTGTAATACCTTTGGGTTTCACGTCAATTTTCAGGAATGTCAATTGGATTATACCGTGTTTCTGAACCGTAAGCTGAAAAAAGCTTCGTTTATGGATTGCTCACTAAAAGAGGCACACTTTATGAAATGCGATTTAACAGGCACGATTTTTAAGCACTGCAACGTAGAGTTGGCCCGGTTTGAAGACAATGATTTAAGTCAGGTAGATTTCTCCACTTCGTATAATCTGGAAATTGACCCGGACGAGAACAAACTGAAAAAGGCCAGATTCTCCCTGCACAATTTGCCCGGTCTTCTAACGAAATATGACCTTGTCATTAGTCAATAGAACCGCATCGGCGGCCCGGACTGATTTTTATGATCGTTAAGATAGGTTAAGATTTAGCTATAAAAGTAAATCAGCACTTATCTCAACAATCATAAAAATCAGTCCGGGCCGCCGATGCGGTTCTATTGTGCGGTTCTATTAATCCTACAAAACTCCTTTTCGCATTTCCTTTACGGCATAGTCGGCGGCTCTGGCTGTGATGGCCATAAAGGTTAAGGATGGGTTTTGGGTAGAAGTGGAGGTCATGCAGGCGCCATCGGTGACGAACACGTTCTTGCAGCTATGAAACTGGTTCCACTTGTTGAGTAGCGACGTTTTTGGGTCTTTTCCCATCCGAACCCCACCCATTTCATGAATATCGATGCCCGGTGCGCCATCGCGTTCGTGGGTTTGAATATTTTTGAACCCCGATACAGTCAGCATTTCGCCCATCTGCTCGTGAAAATCCCGGATCATTTTTTCGTCATTATCGTCGAAGACTACGGAGATTTTCAACTGCGGGATGCCCCAGGGGTCGGTTAGGCTGGAATCCAAAGTCACGTAGTTGGATTCTTTCGGAATAGTTTCGCCCATCATGTGCGAACCCACCCGCCAGTTGCCGTATTTAGGTTGCATCAGCCCGGCTTTCAAACTTTCGCCGATACCGGATGTATCGACCGTTGTTGGCCGACTGGAGCCGAAACCGGCTGCGTAGCCTCGCAGGAAGTCGGTTTCCTGTTTCGCCAGGTTTCGGAAGCGGGGAATGTAGCTGCTGTTCGGACGAATACCTTCAGTGGTCGTGTCCTGAAAACCTTCATACTCGGCAGAGATGGTCGTGCGGAAATTGTGAAACGCCACATACTTGCCAAGTAGCCCATTATCATTTCCAAATCCGTTTGGGAACCGGTGCGAAGTGGAATTCAGCAGGATTAAATTTGAGTTCAGGCAAGCCGCATTGACGAAAATAATCCGGGCATAATACTCCGTCATTTCTTTTGTATGTGCGTCCAGAACCCGCACGCCCGATGCTTTCCCACGTTTCTCGTCGTACATAATCGAATGTACCACCGAGTCGGGCCGAAGGGTCATTTTGCCGGTTTTAGCCGCCCAGGGCAATGTCGATGAATTGCTGCTGAAATAGCCGCCATAAGGACAGCCGCGCTGACACAGCGAACGATTCTGACACTGCCCGCGACCCTGTTGATAATGAATGGGTTGCGGCTTGGTCAGATGCGCGCACCGACCGATGATAATAGGCCGCGTGCCTTTGTAATGCAGGGCCATCTGGTCGGTGAAATGCTTCTCCACACACGATTGTTCATGCGGGGGCAGAAATTCACCATCGGGCAGTTGAGCAAGTCCGTCCCGGTTTCCCGATATACCGGCAAATTTTTCCACGTAGCTATACCAGGGCGCAATGTCGGCGTAGCGGATGGGCCAGTCAACGGCAAACCCATCGCGGGCGGGTCCGTCAAAATCATAGTCCGACCAGCGTTGCGTGCCCCGCGCCCACATCAGCGATTTTCCCCCTACCTGATAGCCCCGAATCCAGTCGAAAGGTTTTTCCTGTACATACGGGTGTTCGGCATCTTTCACAAAAAAATGAGCCGCGTCTTCGCGAAAAGCATAACACCGGCTGACGATGGGATTGGCTTCTCTCAACTCCCTCGGAATCTGGCCCAGATGCTCAAATTCCCAGGGCTGCATCATCGTAGTGGGGTAGTCGGTAATGTGTTTAACATCGCGGCCCCGTTCTAACACGAGCGTACGTAATCCTTTGCCGGTGAGTTCTTTAGCGGCCCAGCCACCGCTGATGCCGGAGCCAATAACAATGGCATCGAACGTGCGGGCTTTTACGGAATCTATGTTTAAGAGGGACATGAGTGATTGTGAGATTTGTGATTCTATTGATTCTATGTATTCTATCGTAGCTTAGAATTTACAGAATCCAAATGAAACGCTTAACTGGTTATCGCCCGCCTGATGCCGGTACAGTTGAGACAGGCACACAGCCATGATAAAATCCGGGAGCCATATTGAATTTCTGCACATTGACCATGTAGTATTCCGAATTCATATAACCCTGAATGGTCAGGGGTTTAATCAGGTCAATGAACGGTTTCGCTGATGGATCGGCTGACGAACTAAGGCGATTCAGTATATCAATGCGTTGCGTAGCATCACAATCCGCAAAGGGTTTGCTATAGGCTTGTTGGGCGGTCGATTCCGTTAAGGCAAGTCCCTGTTGTAGAACGGTTAAGGCCTGCGGTTCATAGCAATCCCGAATCATTCGGAGGGCAAACCGATGCACATTAAGTTCTTTGGCGCCCGGTGTTGTTGTTTGCGGAATATACGTGTCCACAATGCTGCCCAGCAGCGCTTCCTGGTCGGGCAATACAAGCGAGAGCTGACCAATGGATTCGGGTGTCCAGCCAGATGCCCAGGCCGGCAGGCTAAATAAACCTCCAACCGAGATGGCTACCCTTTTTAGCGCAGAACGTCGTTGCATAGTAACAAATAGGTAAGTATCGAACAATAAAAAGGGAACTCACCTGAGTTCCCTACTTGCTTATCCCTACTGATTCGCTAACTTCTTGTATTCCTCCTCGACCATATTTCGTTCGTTGCCGCTCCAGTAAACGGAGAAATAATGGGAGGCTACCCCAATGCCCCAGCCCAGCATGGGGAAAATCGGCCAGGGAAATAAGTCGCTGGAATGGCCCGACGAACGGACCGCAAAGTTGCTTACGGCCCAGATGAGCCAAAGGCCTGCGTTTATAATAAAATAAGTACGCAGGTGCATTTTAAAGCCGACCCGGGCTTTGGCTTTGCGCCATAAGTAAGGGTCGCGGTCGGAGTTAGTTGGGGTCGGTTCCATAGAAAATTGATAAGCGTTTGAGGGTGAAATAGGTAGATTCGTTATTGACGAAGTAAAGGTAATTTCACTACCCAGTGAATTTAGTTGAAATCTGACTGATTGCCTAACTTGCGGAGTAAAGCCCCATTTTTCTATGACCAATTCCGAAATCGTTGACCTGCTCGAACTCACGGGCCGTTTGATGGAACTGCATGATCGCGACGCCTTTAAGACGCGAACATTTCAGTCTGCCGCCTTCAATTTAGATAAATCCACTGCCGATTTAGTAAATCTGCCCGTTGAGGAGTTGGTCAAACTGCCGGGCGTGGGCAAATCCATCGCGCAAAAAATCCGCGAAATTGCCGATACCGGTCGCCTGACGGAATTGGATGAATTGTTGGCTCAAACGCCCGAAGGCGTATTGGATATGTTTCGGATTAAAGGCTTGGGCGTGAAGAAAGTCCGCACGCTCTGGCGCGAACTGGGCATCGATAACCTCCGCGATTTGCAGCAGGCGGGCGAAAACGGCCAGATTGCTAAAATCAAAGGCTTTGGCGAGAGCACACAGGAGAAGATTCTGGCTGCACTGGAGTTTTTGCAAGAGCAGCAGGGCAAGGTACGGATGGACAAAGCCGCTATGATGGCTAACCTGTTACACGACGAAGTAAGCCAACATTTCGACCGGGTGGAAATCAGCGGGCAGGTTCGGCGGAAAGCCCAGGAGGTCGATACGGTGCAACTGCTCGTGCAAACCAGCGACCCGATTTCAGCCATGCTCACGCTAAACCAATTGCCAAATCTGGAGCCGGACGCTGCCCAATCGTCGCCCTTTGCCTGGCGTGGGCGGCTGAGTGGCTTCGACGTTCTGGTTGAGTTGTTGCTCTATCCAGCCGAGCAGATGAACCGGCAGTTGTTTATTCAAACCGCTGCCGAACCCCATTTACAGCAGGTTGGCGAGGGGGGAGCCTCATTACTGCAAATAGCCTATACCAGCGTGGTGTCGGAAGTCACAGATTCTCCAACTGAGGCCGTTGAACAGGCCATTTACGCCCGGGCGAGTCTGCCCTATATTGTGCCCGAAATGCGCGAAGATGACTTTGCCTTTCGCTGGGCCAGCCGCCACCAAACCGACGAGCTTGTTACCTGGAACGACCTGCGAGGCACGTTGCACAACCACAGCACCTGGTCAGACGGAAAGCAGTCTATAGCCAGCATGGCCGCCTACTGCCGCGAACTGGGATTAACCTACTTTGGTATTGCCGACCATTCCAAAACCGCGACCTATGCCCACGGATTAAGCGTTGAGCAAATTCAGGCGCAGCAACTTGAGGTTGACCAACTTAACGCCGGTTTCGGCAAAGATTTCCGCATCTTTAAAGGCATTGAGTCCGATATCCTGGGCGATGGTTCATTAGACTACGACGATGCTACTTTAGCAACGTTCGATTACGTTGTGGCATCGGTGCACCAAACACTGACGATGTCGCTCGAAAAAGCGACCACGCGACTGCTGCGGGCTATTGAAAACCCATACACCACGATTCTGGGGCATCCAACGGGCCGGTTGTTATTGGCCCGTGAAGGCTATCCCATCGACCACCGTGCCATCATCGACGCCTGTGCCGAGCATAATGTCATTATCGAAATCAACGCCAGCCCCTACCGGCTCGACATTGACTGGCGCTGGATTGACTACGCCATGCAACAGGGCGTTATGCTGAGCATCAACCCCGACGCGCACGATTTAGCCGGACTGTTAGATATGCACTTTGGCGTAGCAATAGGGCGTAAAGGTGGTCTGACTAAAGATATGACATTTAATGCGCTGACGCTGGTCGAGATGAGTAATTACCTGCAACAGCGACAGCAGAAAATACGTAAGTAGGATAGGCAACAGACGCGATGCGACATTAATAGTTGGTTAATAGTGCTTCAGAAATAGGGTAAATCGCCTGACTTACCACTTTATGTTGTTGATACACACCTCCATTGGTGGCCAGTTTTGCGCTTCCTAACGTCGATTCTATGCGGTTTCTCTACGTTCTGTTTTTTTTCTTTGGTTTACTCAACGGGGTATTCGCCCAGCAAAAATTAGGGTCTAATCAAAACACATTTCCAGCCACAGGTTACGTTCGGGATGCCAAAACGGGCAAACCCATTCAGGGCGTTAACATTGTGGTGCTGAACGTCTCGAAAGGATACGTGACCGCCAAAGACGGCTTTTATGTCGTTCAGTTGCCACCAGGTCAGTATATTTTACGGTTCTCACACGTTGGCTACCGGCCTCGTCAGGATACGATTTCACTGCAAAAAACGCTGTTTCGTGAAGTAACGATGGAAGATGACTCCAAAGATTTGGAAGAAGTAGTCGTAACCAGCGAAGCGCCCGACCGCAACGTGCGAAAAGTAGAGATCGGGGTATCGCAGTTGACCATTCGGAGTATCCGGCGCATTCCGCCCCTGATGGGTGAAGTCGATGTGGTGCGGAGTTTGTTGCTGCTGCCGGGTGTAACGACAGTGGGCGAGGGAGCACCCGGCTTCAATGTGCGGGGCGGCAGCGCCGACCAGAACCTGATTTTGTTCGATGATGCGCCAGTGTTCAATTCCAGCCATTTAATGGGTTTTTTCTCAGTGTTCAACCCCGACGTAGTGCGCGACGTGACACTGAACCGGGGTGGAGTAGCCGCTGCCTACGGGGGGAGGGCATCGTCGGTGCTGGACGTGAAAATAAAGGAGCCGGATGCCGAAAAATGGGGGGTTAATGGGGGTATTGGTATTATTTCGAGTCGGTTGGCCGTCGAGGGGCCAATTGTCAAAAATAAGCTGTCATTTCTGGTGGCTGCCCGGGCTTCGTTCAACGATTTTCTGTTCAAACTGGCTCCGCCGAATCTGCGGGGCACAACGGCCAATTTCTACGACCTGACGACTAAATTCAAATACCAGCCTTCCGAAAAACACACCATTACGCTAACGGGCTACCTCAGCACTGATGTCTTTAAATTAGCGTCTGATTCGCTGTCGGGGCAGGAAATAAATGCGTCTTCTACGAAGTTTAACTACCAGACCCTGAACGGAGTGTTGCGCTGGAATTACTTCCTGAACCGACAGATAAACGTCGCTACGTCACTCATTCTCAGTCGTTACCGGGCCGACTTATCCTCCCCCGACTCGTCAAATGCATTCCGGCTTGAGTCGGGAGTCTGGCATCGGCAAATCAAATCCGACCTGACCTTTACGCCCAACGACGTTCATCAGTGGCAGGCGGGGGTAAGCACCATCGACTATTTCGTTCAACCCAACACGCGAACGCCCGGCCCTTATTCCAACGTCCTGCCCGTTGACCTCGACCGGGAGCGAGCCTATGAACTCGCGGCTTATGTGCAGGACGAGTGGAAACTGAATCCGAACGTAGCCGTCATTGCCGGACTGCGCTACTCCACGCTATTGAACCGAGGCCCGGCTACCGTGCGAACGTATCAGGAAAATGGCCCCCGTCAGGACGAGACCGTTACGACAACCAAAGCGTATGATGTCGGAACCATTTATCACACTGCGGGCGGGCTGGAACCCCGGCTGGCAGTGCGCTGGTCGGTGGGGGAAGGGCGGGCCATTAAAGCTGGTTTCAGTCGACTGCGTCAGTATATCCAGCAAGTGACCAATACCACGGCTGCCCTGCCTACCTCGCGTTGGCACCTGACCGATAGTTATACCAAACCAACCATCGCCGACCAGTGGTCGCTGGGCTATTTCAGCAACACCGCCGACAACGTCATTGAAGCATCGGGCGAAGTGTATTACAAAACCATCACCAACGCCATCGACTACCGTGACGGGGCCGAACTCCAACTCGCGCAGGCTGTTGAAACCCAGATTGTGCAGGGCACAGGGCAGGCGTATGGGTTTGAGGGATTGCTTCGGAAAAACAAAGGCAGATGGACGGGTTTTATGAGCTACACATACGCCCGCACTTTTCTGACCATGAACAGCCCATACGCCAGCGAACGGGTGAACAACGGTAATCCGTATCCGGCCAATTACGACAAACCCCACACCCTGAATATTTTAGCGACGCACCGCCCCACGCCCTGGTTTAGTATGTCGCTCAATTTTACGTATAGCACGGGGCGCCCCACTACCCAACCGGCGGCTATTGCCCGGGTGGCGGGTGTGCTGGTTCCCATTTACCTCGACCGGAACCAGCAGCGGGTGCCGGATTATCACCGGCTTGATTTTTCGATGACGTTTGAGCAGAATCCGGCTAAAAAAAAGCGGAACCAGAGCAGTTGGGTATTCTCGATTTATAATGTCTATGCCCGTAAGAATGCCTATTCCATTTTTTATAAACTCAGCCCAGCTTCGGCGACGGATGCCTATAAACTGTCAATTTTCGGAACGGCCTTTCCGTCGCTAACCTATAATTTTAAGTTCTGATGAAACGACGGGTGCTGATATACGCTTACCTATGGCTGGCTGCCTGTCTGGTAGTTTCGTGCGTAACGGAATTTCAGCCCGATGCAGTCAGTATTCCGCCCTCGCTGATTGTAGAAGGGCAGATTACCGACCAACCCGGCCCTTATACGGTGAAACTAACTCGAACCGCCGATTACTCTTACAAAAGCCTTAACCTGCTCGAAACCGGCGCTACGGTCATCATTTCGGATAACGTCGGCAATCAGGAAACCCTGAAAGAGTCATCAGGAGGGACGTATCAGACCAGTATCGGCGGGATTCGGGGTGTGGCAGGTAGAAGTTATAAACTGACTGTTCAGACTAAAACCGGGAAACGATATGAGTCGGAGGCTGAGTTGCTAAAGGTAGCGCCCCCCATCCTTAAGCTGTATTACGAATATACAAAAGAATCGGGCGGGCTTACTCCGGCAAAAAACCAGGGATGGAATGTGTATATCGACACAAAAGACCCGGAAGAATCAGGCAATTTCTACCGATGGAACTGGACACACTACGAATTTACGGAGGTTTGTTTCAAACGGGAGGTGCCCAACGGAACCCTGACAGGCTTGGGATGCTGTTCCAGTTGCTGGGACATCACCCGCTGCTACAACTGCATCAGCGTTAATTCCGATGCTAACATTAACGGCAAAGCCATTAGCCGCCAGTTTATTATGCGGGTGCCGTATAAATCCAAAGGCCGCTATTACCTCGAAGTACAGCAGCAGGCCATCAGCAAAGGAGCCTATGCTTTCTGGAAGAGTGTCCGGGGCTTGGTTAACAACACGGGCGGGTTGTTCGATGCCGCCCCATCGACTGTGCAGGGCAATATCCGTTGCGTGAGTGATACCAGCCAGTTGGCCTACGGCTATTTCGGCGCTACCGGACTGTCGGAGCAGTATATTAATGTTGACCGGAGTGATGGCGAAGGTCCACCTGATTCAGACCCGCCCGTTGTGATCCCCCAGCCCTCTGCCTGCGTAGTCTGTGAAAATAGTTTATACCGGACGCCCAATAAGCCCCGCTGGTGGCAGTTTTAGCGAATGAAACGTAAACGTATAGAATACTGCCGAATGGGTGTGAAGTGGATTGCGTATTGGTCGGTGATGTCAATCTTCTGTCTGTCAGCCTGCGTAACGCCCTTTCAGCCCGAAACGGTAAGTATCTCGCCCGCACTGATTGTGGAAGGTCAGATTACCGATCAGCCCGGACCCTATACGGTAAAACTGACACAAACGGCTGATTACTCTTTCAAGAGCCTGAACCTCGGTGAAACGGGAGCAACCGTCACTATTTCAGATAACCTCGGCAGCCAGGAGACGCTGAAAGAGTCGTCAAGCGGCACTTATCAGACCAGTGCCAGTGGCATTCGGGGCGTGGTGGGTCGGCGGTACAAACTGATCATTCGCACCAAAGCTGGTAAGCGCTATGAATCGGAACTGGAAACCTTACCGGCTGCACCACCACTTCTGAAGATTTATTCGGAGGATGCCTATTTGCCAGCAACCGGAACCACAGCGGCCAAACAAACCTGGAATGTCTATATCGACTCCAAAGACCCGGACACGCTCGGGAATTATTACAAGTGGAGTTGGGCACACTACGAGTTTACGGAGGTCTGCCAGAAAACGTTTGTTCCCCGAAGCAGCAGCTATACCGGTATTTACTGCTGCACCGAATGCTGGGACATCACGCGCTGCTACAACTGTATCAGTCTCAACTCCGATGCCAATATCAATGGTAAAGCCATTAGCCGCCAGTTTATTGCCGAAGTGCCATTTACGTCGCTGAGCCGGTATTATATCGAAATAGAGCAACAGGCCTTGAGCCGGGGTGCCTATCAGTTCTGGAAAAGTGTTCGTCAGCTAACCAGCAACACAGGCGGTTTGTTCGATGCCGCGCCCTCGTCTGCACAGGGTAATATTCGCTGCGTGAGCAGCCCCGATGAAGCCGTGTATGGCTATTTTGGGGCTACCGGCGTATCGTCAGGCTATTTATGGGTGGACCGAAGTTCGGGCAAAGGAACCCCCACCACCGACTTTCCGACGAACGTGCCGTACCCGACAAAACCCGCCTGCATCGTCTGCGAGAACAGTTTATATCGAACCCCTAACAAACCCCGATGGTGGACTTATTAATCGGTTTGGTTACGTCATATAAAAGAAATAGTTTTGCGGAAACTATGCATTCATGGGTCGGTCGGTAAAAATCCTGATTCTTCAGTTTTCGTCTATTGGCGAGGTCGTGCTGGCATCGCCCGTTGTGCGTTGCCTGAAGCAGCAGATGCCGAATGCCAGCGTGCATTTCTGTACGAGGGCTGATTATGAGCCAATTATTGCCTATAATCCGTATCTATCAGGTCGGTATTACCTGTCCGGGAACCTCTACGCCCTCATCCGGGAACTACGCACAGAACGGTTCGATTACATCATTGATCTGCAAAATACACTTACAACAAGCTTAGTTAAAACCGCGCTGGGTGTTCGCTCATATAGTATTGATAAGCCGTCATTTCGCCAATGGCTCTACGTGCGCTGGAAGGTGAATGCGATGCCCGATGGCCATGTCGTGGATCGCTATCTGGCTATTTTGCAGCCGCTGGGCGTTGAGAATGACGGGCGTGGATTGGACTACTTTATTCCCTATAAAGACGAAGTCGAAACCGACTGGCTTCCTGATACCCATCAGCATGATTTTGTGGCTTATGCCATTGGCGGGCAGGGCTTGACCCGCCGGTTGCCTGTGTTGCGGATGATTGAACTTTGCCTGAAAATAAATTACCCTATTGTGCTGCTTGGCGATAAAGCTGATCGTCAAGCGGGCGATGAAATTGTGCGAGCGGTTGGCGACAGGCAGGTGTATAATGCCTGTGGGCTGTATAACCTCAATCAGTCGGCCTCATTGTTGCAACGGGCGCGGGTAGTGTTCAGCCACGACACGGGCCTGATGCATATTGCGGCTGCCTTTCGCAAAAAAGTCTATTCCATCTGGGGCAGCACTACGCCCCAATTCGGGTTTTATCCCTACAAAACCCCGCATGTTCGGCTCGAAAATTCGGGCTTGGGGTGCCGTCCCTGTTCGGCCACGACTACCGGCAATTGCCCTATGAAGCACTTTAAGTGTATGAACAACCTCCCCTTCGATTTTGACATTCGGGAACTGCGACCCAAAAAGAAAAATTTTTGAGGGAAACCAGTATTCAACAAACCCACTATATTCGATATATGACACCAGATAAGAGACTCGACCAGATTGAGCCAGAATTGGCTGACGTAATTCAAAAAGTTGATCGGTTGATTGAGGGACAGGGAAAGATACTTGATCTCGCTATTGACACTAAAGCCAACCTGTCTGATGTTAAAGCTGACCTATCCAACGTCAAAACTGACTTGTCTGACGTCAAAGCCGACTTGTCCAACGTTAAAACTGACTTGTCTGACGTCAAAGCCGACTTGTCCAACGTTAAAAGTGACCTGTCTAACGTAAAAAATGATCTTTATGATGTCAAGACCGACTTGTCCGACGTTAAGACCGATCTATCTGACGTAAAAACCGATCTATCTAACGTAAAAACTGATTTATCTAACGTTAAGACCGATCTATCTAACGTAAAAACTGATCTATCTGACGTTAAAGCCGACTTGTCTAATGTTAAAACCGATCTTTCTGAGACGAAAGCAGTCGTTGCCAGACTTGAAACGACTGCAGAAAGTACAGCCAGAGCGCTGGCTAATTTGACTGTGTCAAACCAAAAACAGTTTGATGATCTGAAATCAGGTCAGGAATTGATTTTACAGATTTTACGGGAAAAACTCACGTAAAGCTGATTAGTAGTGAGTTACTCAAAATGCCTTAAAAAACAATACCAAACTGAAAACCGGCGGTTACGCTCGTGGGCCGGTCGTTGCCAAAACGAACTGGAATCGGGACAGCCACGAAATAGCTGTTGGTTTTGGTGCGTTTAACAATTTTGTTGAGTACCGGCGTAAGGCCATAGCGCCCCGATGTCTCGAAAGCCAGCCGCCCGGCAAACGTAAAATCATGGCCTAAATTGACTAATACTCCCGGATGAAAAAGCACATTCGCTACCCGGCTGGTTCCGTTTTCGGCCCGAATGATGGGGACAATCTCAACCGAAAACCCTATTTGCTGCGTTTTCCACAGATTTAATCCGATTGGGAAACCAACCACATAATAGTTCCCAAAGTTGGTTTCAGTCCCTTTTTCATCAATTGTAACGATTGGATGAAGCACACCTAAATAACCCGCCATGCGAGGATAGACAGGTTGTGGCGGTGGCGGGTTTTGCGCCAAAGCACGATACGTGGCTGACCATGACAGGAAAACGACAAATAGAATCGTATTGACCCAATGGCTGAATTTTCTTAGGCGGGGTCGCTGATATGTTTTATCCATGAATGGCTATCTTTTTTGCCACAAGGATAACTCGCTTTATGAACAGGAAATAGAACGGATTTAACCTTTTGTATCTGCTTTACTTTTTCGTCTGCTTTTCCGATAATCTGACGGATTCTGCCCAATTTGTTTTTTGAAAATCCGGGTGAAATGACTCTGATCTGAGAAGCCAGTCAGGTAAGCAATTTCGGCTAAACTATAGGTCGTTGATTCCAGCAAATGAAGGACCTTTTCGATTCGTAGCTTACGGATGTACTCGCCAAACGACAGGTCGTCGAAGTAGCGCGAAAACACCCGTGATACATACGTCGGATTGACCGCTAAACTCTCGGATAGTTCGGCCAGACTGAGTGTTAAATTGGTGTCAATCTGATCCTGAATCAATTCCTTGAGTTCGTTTACCCAGGTGGGCGTTTTCCGTTTGGCTGTCGAAGCAAGATAGGTGTGAAGAACGTCCAATAACAGTCGCTCGGTGGGGCTTTGGGTGTGTCTGACGGTTTGCAGATGCCTGGCCCAACTGTATAGGGCATCGTAGATAATCAGTCCTTGTGCCAACAGTTGCTGGTCATCACTGATATTGAACGCTAAGCCTGCCGAAATTGCCCATAAACCCGCAGCCTGCTCGGCTAACGAGTGATCATCTGTATCGGCTCCCCGCACAATAGGGGCCATCGCCTGTAAAGCAGGGTCTGTGAGGCTGTGCTTTTGCAGAAAATAATCAAACGTACAACGGTCTTCATAGTGGCTGTATTCGACGCCGGGCACATCGAAAGGAATCGCGTTTAAGGCCTGCGCCTGTGTGTTTACCTGGTCTTCGGGCACGAAGCGAATGTCGGCGGTAGGATCAATAAACCGCTGGATAAGCCAGGGACAGGCTAACCGGTCAATCTTCGGACGTTCACGTGTAATCCAGATCATAGATAGAGGGCAGTAAATTAGTTGTCCAGCATTGCCCGCACTCGCCCCGCCACTGCTTCTGCCGAAATCCAGTCTAAACAGGCTACATTACCCCGCCAGCAGGGTTTATTCCCGAAGACCGAGCAAGGGCGGCAGGTCAGCACATCAGGAGAAATCTGTAGAATGGCTTCGTCGCCCTGCCCCCACGGACCAAAACCCGCATCGGGATGGGTAGCTCCCCAAATAGACAGCACCGGCACTCCACTCAGCGCGGTTAGGTGCATATTCCCCGAATCCATGCAGAGCATACCCTTTAGACGGCGAATCAGGGCCAGTTCGGCGGCTAACGAAAGCTGCCCAGCTACCAAAATTGCCTGTGGAAATTGCTGTCGCAAGGTTTCCAATTGGGCAATCTCAGCAGACCCGCCCCCAAACAGAAAAATAGTAAGCGGAGGCCCGGCATACAATTGGTCCAGCAGGGGAGCAAACCGCTCGAACGGCCACATCTTTTGCAAATGCTGGGCAAAAGGAGCAATACCTAACCAGGGAGTATCGGGGGCGATAGACTGGCGATTCAAAAAAGCAGCCAGTTCGTTGTCGGCGGAAGGAACGGGCGGAAACTGGAACGGGCGCGTAGCCTGAAGCGCATACCCGGCCCGGTCGAACACCTGTGCGTACCGCTCCACGCTATGGAGCAACTGCCCACGTATCTTGTTTTCTTTTCGGGTCAGCGCTTTCTTTTCGGCTCGACCTTTATCAATCGTTACCGACGGGATGCCCACCAACCAAAACAGGCTTTTCAGCACACCCGAGCGAACATTCTGGTGAGCATCGACAACCACCCCGAACGAGTCTACCTGCCGAAGTTCATTAAATAAGCGAACCAGTCCCCAAAACCCTTTGTGCCGCCCGTCGAAGTCGGCTCCAACGACACGAATGTTCGGAAACTGCTCAAAAAAAACCGCGAATTTCTGGCGGGTTACGAGCGTAATATCTACATCCGGGTAGCGCAACGTAAACGCCTGTACAACAGGGGCCAGCAGGGCCACATCGCCCATCGCCGAAAACCGAAGAAGGAGGAGGTTTTTTTTCAAGATAGAGTGAGATACATGATATAGGATGTATGGTCAACACACATACATCCTATATCATACATCATACATGAATATTATCACTTCCCATAAAGCACTGGGTTGAGTGTGGGATCATTATACATTTTCATTTGCCGATACACCTTCATGTAGCGGTCGCCGTTCTGAATGTCTTCTATTAACTCATCGAAGCAGCGAGCCAGGTCGCCTTCCTGTTCCAGCAAAACAGCCAGTTTTTGTTGGGCTTTCTGGCGGTGGTCGTCGGAGACGGCTGGGCGGTCGACCTGTTCGCGGAAGTGGTAGATTTTGAGTTGCAGAATCGACATCCGGTCGAGGAGCCAGGCCGGGGTTTCGGAGTTCATGCGGGCGGTTGGCCTGCGCTGGGTGCCTGCAAACAGGTCGGAAAACCAACTGTCTATCTGCTCTACGGTGTCGGTCCGGTCCTGATTCGACTGGTCAATCCGACGCTTGATGGCCACCAATTCGTCGGGCCGGATGGTTGGGCTGCGAATAATATCTTCGAGGTGCCACTGGACGGTGTCGATCCAGTTTTTCTGATACAACAAAAACGCGATGCCATTCGATGAGTAGGGGTTGCTGATGGGGGTATCTACCTGGTCAGTCAGGTGATAATCCTGAATACTCTGGCGGAATATATCGTTAGCGAAAGTGGCGTTCATAGGCATTTAATTGACCACAAAGATAGGAGTTTTCCGTAGAAGACGACCGTAGCGGCTTGCCAGCATTCCGGGACGATAGGCCACCTGAGTACGATGAAATTGTATTATTAAGCCATATTTTTAGCTTTAAATTTAATTTTAAATATTTGTTTAAAAAAACTATTTGAAATAGTTGCTTGTTATCATAGCACAACATACTTTTGACACGTAAAATGAAAACCAATATGGATTGTTTTCCGTCGAAGTCAACCGAAGAACGTATCAAAGAAGCCGCTACGCGTGTGTTCCTTGAGAAAGGCTTCGATGGGGCTACGTCGAGAGACATTGCCGAAGCAGCCGGTATTAATATCGCGCTGACCAATTATTACTTTCGTAGCAAGGAAAAGCTATTCATCAGCATTTTTGAGGAGATGCTTCAACTGTTTTTCAATGGGATGGTCGAGATTATGAACAAACCCATCAGCCTGCGGGAGAAAATTGCTGAGCTGATCGAACACGACTTCCAATTGCTCAAGAACAATCCCAATTTAGCGAATTTCGTCATGAACGAAGTGCATCGCAATCCCGACCGTATGGTAAATTGTATTGGGGTAATGAAACAGGTGCATCAGTCGCAGTTTGAAGACCAACTTCAGCAGGAGATTGAGCGCGGCAATGTTCGCCCCATAAAAGCCATGCATCTGATGCCAATGATCTTCTCAAATATTCAGTTTCTGTTTATTGGCAAGGCTATGCACATGAAAATGTGGCAGATGGACGAGACACAGTTTGATGAGTTTGCCAACAAACAGAAACAAATTGTTATTGACATGATGACCAACTATTTGTTTGAGTTTGAAAAGGCCTGATATTTTTTTGCTTTTAATTTAAACAAACTTTTAAAAATATTGATTAATTACAATGTTTAAAATGAATCGTTCAATACCGCCCATTCACCACAGCCGATGGTATTTATCCGCTGTGCTACTCCTGTCTGTCAGTACATTGTCTCACGCTCAGGACGTTACGCTCGATCAGTTGATTAATAAAGCGCTATCTGGTAACTATAGCGTGCAGGCGGCTCGCCTTGATGAACTCAAAACAGAAGCTCAGATTGCGGAGGTAAAAGCGGGCGCACGTCCGCAGGTAAACCTGTCGGGTGATTACAAACGCTATCTCAAAATTCCGGGTCAGGTGGTTCCTGCATCGGCTTTCGGTGGGCCGGAAGGTTCCTATTCTGTGCTGGCTTTTGGGTTGCCCTACAACCTGTCAACCAGCGTTCAGGCATCGCAGGCGCTGTATAACCAGTCGTTGCTGATTGCCACCAAAGTGGCCAAAACCAGCCGGGACGTATCGGCCCTGCAAACGCAGAAAACCAAAGAAGATGTAGCCTACAATGTATCGGCTACGTACTATAACCTGCAAACGACCGCCCAGCAGATTGCTTTTTTACAGAAAAATTTAGCGTCAACCGAGCGGCTCATTCAAATCACGGACCTCCTGTACCAGAATAAATTAGCCAAAGGTGTTGATGTAGACCGGCTTCAACTGAGCAGAACAGCTTCGCAAACGCAGATACAGTCGTTACAGGCTACGTACAATCAACTGCTCAATGCGCTGAAACTGCTGACCGGAACGCCCCAGACGGATTCGTTATCGGTTCAAACGGCCATTGACGAGGTTGTGCCGGTAACGCCCGCCAACGAGTACACGATTAACCGAACCGACCTGCAACTGCTCGACCGCCAGAAAGACCTCAACAGTCTCCAGCAACGAACTATCAAAGCGGGCTTTGTGCCCACCGTATCGGCCTATGGGGTAGCCAATTCAACGGCCTATGCCATTGGCGGGGATAACTCGTATTTCAAGAATGTACCGGGCTACTGGTTAGGTATTCAACTCAACTGGAACCTGTTCGACGGGCTGGCCCGGAAAGCCAAACTCAGCCAGAACCGCATTGACGACCAAAAATTAGACGTGCAACTCCGCCAAACACGCGAGTCGATTTCGGTGGACATTGCCAATTCGCGAAACCAGTTTCTGGTACAGCAGCAGAATCTGGCAACCAACCGGGGGCAGGTGTCGCTGGCCGAAAAGGTTTATTCGCAAACCCAGCTTCAGTTTAAAGAAGGCACTGTCGACATCACTGATGTAGTGCAGGCCGAAAACTCCCTCCGCGAAGCGCAAAATAACTACCTGAACACCTTAGTGAGTCTTCGCACTGCCGAATTAGACTGGAAAAAAGCAACCGGCAGCTTAATCAACCGGTAACCCAATCTCATTTTCACAACCAGTAATTTCTGAAAAAAGCTATGAAACGGATTATCACAGTACTCGCGCTTGTTGCCACCTTAGGCTTAATGGCCTGGACGTTAGTTAGCAACAAAAAAGAAGTAGAAGCCAAAGTTTATAAACCGAATCCTGACCAGAAGGTAGGTGTTCGCACCGCCGTTGCCAGTCTGCGGAATTTATCACAGGAAACGCAATTTCTGGGTTCGTTTTTGCCTAACCGCGAAATTGAAATCCGGCCCCAGGCAGGTGGACAAATTGTTTCGCTGCCCATTCAGGAGGGCCAGACTGTAGGCGCGGGACGTCTGATTGCCAAGTTAGATGATGAACAGCTTCGGTATCAGATTGAAGCCCTGCAAGTGACCCTGGAAGGTTACCAGAATGACCTCAAACGCTACGAAGTGCTGGTGAAAGGCGATGCCACCCCGGCCATTAATCTCGAACGCACCCAACTCAGCATCCGGGCCACGCAGGCGCAGATTAAACAGCTTCAGAAACAGCTTGCCAATACGACTATCACGACACCCTTTTCAGGAATTATTACCGAGAAAATGGTAGAGAAAGGCTCGGTTGTGTCGATTGGTGCGCCTATTGCCAAAGTGACGGATATTTCGACCCTCAAATTAGTAGTTCAGGTGCCCGAAAAAGCCATCAACCAGTTCCATGTAGGGCAGTCATTGCCTATTGAAACGGAGGTATATCCCGATGCTCATTTTGTTGGACGCATTTCGATGATAGCCGCTCAGGGCGATGCCGCTCACAATTATCCGGTCGAAATAACCGTGTCGAATTCGGGCAAAAATCTACTTCGGGCCGGTATGTACGGTTCCATTGCGAACACCAGCCAACTGAAAGGCCAAACGTTAGCCGTACCGCGTCAGGCCATTATTGGTTCAGAAAAAGAACCGCAGGTATATGTGGTTGAGAATGGGAAAGCGGTACTGAAATCGGTCGAAATTGGGGCAACGACTAACGACTACTACGAAATCACCAAAGGACTGAAAACCGGCGATCAGGTTGTGACAAGCGGCCAGATTAACCTGCAAAACGGCACGCCCGTAGAGGCACAATAAACACAATGGAACCGCACCGGCAGACCGGCTGATTTTTATGATTTGTACGATTGATTATGATCTTTTTTGATCGTATAAATCATAAAAATCAGCCGGTCCGCCGGTGCGGTTCCATCACCTAATCAAAATTATGAAATTCGTAGAAACCATCATTAAACGCCCCTCGCTCATTATCGTGTTGTTCGCGATTCTGACCATTGGCGGTCTGTTTAGCTATAAGTTGCTGAGCTATGAGTTGCTGCCCGAGTTTTCGGTGCCGGTCGTTACCATCACAACGGTGTATCCGGGTGCGGCCCCGTCGGAGGTCGAAACGGAGGTAAGTAAGAAAATTGAAGATGCCGTGTCGGGGCTGGATAACCTCGACGACGTGAAAGCCAATTCGTTTGAGAACGCATCGGTAGTAATTGTTCAGTTTAAGGCGGGTACCGATCTCGATATGGCCTTAGATGAGGCCCAGCGCGAAATTGACAAAATGGTGAGCGACCTGCCCGACGATGCCGAGCAGCCCTCTCTCTCGAAAATATCGCCCAGCGACCAGCCCATCATGCAATTGCTGGCAACGTCTTCGCTACCCAACGAAGTGTTTTATCAGCAGGTCGAAGATAAATACCTGCCTGTACTTCAGCAGATTAAAGGCGTGGCTGATATTACGATGGTGGGGGGCGACAAGCGGGAAATTCGTATTAACGTGAACGATGATAAACTTAACTACTACGGTTTATCGCTGCTTCAGGTGTCGCAGGCCATCAACCAGGCCAACCTTGATTTCCCGACCGGGAAAGTGAAAAGTACTCAGGAAAACATGACCCTGCGGCTGGCTGGTAAGTTCTCATCCTTAGACGATATTCGGAAGTTAGTCATCGTTACCCCACCAAATGGCAGCCCTATTCGCGTAGGCGACGTGGCTAATGTGACCGATGCCCTGACCGACCCTGTCAGCATCAGCCGCTACAACGGCCAGAATGGTATTGGTCTGTTTATCAAGAAACAATCTGATGCCAACGCGGTCGAAATCAGTAAATCCGTGCAGGAGAAACTGGCGCAGATTGAAAAAGAAAACGCCAACGACAAGGTTCATTTCGCCATTGCCTACGATAGCAGCATTTTCACGCTGGCCTCGGTCGAAGCCGTAACGCACGATTTGATTCTGGCCGTTGGCTTAGTGGCAATTGTGATGTTGTTGTTCCTGCACAGCTTCCGAAATGCCCTGATTGTGATGGTATCGGTGCCGGCTTCGCTGATTTCGGCCTTCCTGTTCATGTATGTCATGGGCTATTCGCTCAACCTCATGACCCTGCTGGCGCTCTCGCTCGTGATTGGTATTCTGGTCGACGACTCAATTGTGGTGCTCGAAAACATTCAGCGACATCTCGAAATGGGCAAAGATCGCTGGCGGGCTACACTCGACGGGGTTAGTGAAATTGGCTTTGCGGCTGTTGCCATTACACTGGTGATTGTGGTCGTGTTCGTGCCCATCACGATGGTGAGTTCGGTTATTGCCGACCTGCTGCGACAGTTTTCGCTGACGGTCGCGTTTGCCACGATGGTCAGTTTGCTGGTCAGCTTTACGCTTACGCCCTGGCTTACGTCGATGCTGGCGAAATTAGAGCATTTGAATCCGAAAAATCCATTCCAGGCCTTTCTGATCTGGTTTGAAAAAGGTCTTACGAATCTAACAGCCTGGTACCACCGTAGTTTGGGTTGGGTATTGAGCCATAAACTGGCCTTTACGGGCATTCTGATAGCTGTTTTTGCTTTTACAGGCTGGGTGATGAGTCTGGGCATTATCGGTTCGGAGTTCGTGGCCCAGGGTGATCAGGGCAAATTCCTGCTGACCGTGAAACTCGACAAGAGCGCGTCATTGCAGGAGAACAACCTGACATCCAGACGGATTGAAAATTACCTTCAGAAAAAGCCGGAGGTAAAGAGCATTTTCGCCAACGTGGGTGGAGCCAGTACGGGCCTTAACAGCACGGGTCAGGGGCAAACGAACCGAACCGAGCTAACGATCCAGTTGGCCGACGCGGCTGAGCGGCCCGGTCATAAACCAACGGAGCAGTACATGCTTGATGTTCGGAACGAACTGGAGCAGCGTTTTCCGGCTATCGAATTCAACTCGTCGGTGGTGGGGATGGTCAACTCAGGGTCGGCTCCTATCGAAATTTTCCTGAGTGGCAATGATGTAAATCAGAATTTGGCAGCCGCTCAGGAACTGGCAAACCGAATCCGCAAAACGCCCGGCGCTAACGACGTGAACGTATCGGTGGAATCGGGAAACCCCGAAGTTCGGGTGGAGATTGACCGCGAGAAAATGGCGAAACTCGGTCTGAACATTCAGACGGTGGGCGGCACGCTGCAAAATGCATTTGCTGGAAACGATGATTCAAAATTCCGGGATGGGGGCGAAGACTACGACATCCGTGTGATGCTCGATGCCTTCGACCGCAAAAATCCCGATGATGTGAAGAGCATCAACTTCTTCAGCCCGTCGGCTAATCGGTCTGTGCGGCTCGCCGAGTTTGCCAACGTGTCGTTGAGCAATGGCCCATCGGTGCTGGAGCGTAAGAATCGTCGCTCGTCGGTGACAGTAACAGCCAACACGCTGGGTACAGGGTCTGGCACACTAACCAGCGTTATCCAGGCCGATTTGGCGCAGCATCCATTACCGGCTGGTGTAACCGTTAGTTGGGGTGGCGATGCCAAAAACCAAAGTGAAGGCTTCGGTTCGCTGGGTATTGCCATGCTGGCCGGTTTGATGCTGGTTTATTTCATCATGGTGTTGCTCTACGACAGTTTTGTGTACCCTTTTGTGGTGCTGTTTTCCATTCCGGTCGCCGTGGTTGGCGCCTTGCTTGCTCTGGCCCTGACTTCGTCCAACATCGGTATTTTCGCCATGCTCGGTATGCTGATGCTCATTGGTCTGGTGGTGAAAAACGCCATTCTGATTGTGGACTTTGCCAACCAGCAGAAAGCCCAGGGTGTTCCGTTCCGGCAGGCTATTCTGCACGCTGGTGAAGAACGACTCCGTCCGATTCTGATGACGACCATTGCGATGGTGATCGGGATGATTCCGATTGCTACGGCCAGTGGCGCCGGTGCCGAATGGAAAAACTCGCTGGCCTGGGTACTGATCGGCGGCTTGAGCAGTTCGATGGTACTGACCGTTTATTTAGTGCCGATGATGTACTACATCGTTGACCGGATTGGTGAAAAATGGACTGACTTCCGGGCGAAGAAAGTCGTTCCCAATCCGGTATCCATAACTGAACCAGTCCAGTAAGCTATAAATAATGCCGCAGGGACATGGAGAAATAAATAACTCATTTTGAGGAAATTGTCTTTTGGTGTCTCTGTGGTAAAAACTTTTTTGTCCAGTATCAACGGTTCATCCATGAGTACGTACCAGCACTTGACAAACTTAATTCTGGCGCAGGGCATTGCCCGAGAGCCGGATATTCATCCGGGGTCTGATCTGATTGATGATCTGGGATACGATCACCACGACATCACCGAATTGGCCCGAATGGTCCAGCAGGCATTTCAGGTTCATATCGAACCGGATGAGTACACATCCTTTACGAGTGTAAAAGCCATTGTGTCCCTGCTAAATAATAGGCAAACTCCTTATAACCTTACCGAATCACTCTCAGATTACTCCTCGCTGGGATAAAACACGGAGTCAGTCTCTCAATACAGACACAATATGTAGTACCCGTTAAACCACAAACCACTCAAATCATGACACTTCATCAAGTAAACACCCAGCTACAGAAGATACTGACCGACATTGGCATCAGCCGCACGGCTTTAACGGATAAAGCTAACTTTAGCCGCGATTTAGGGCTTGATTCATTAGACGTTACAGACCTGCTGCTACAGGTTGAAACCTATTTCGGTATTCGCATACCCGACGAAGATTGGTGGAAACTGGAAACCATTGGGCAACTGAAAGCCTATCTCGCCCAAGTATTGCTACTCGATGGAGAGCCGCTGGCCTCGTGAATAATGAACACTAAGAACGTGCCACTAAAAGCAGTTGCCTTTCTGCAACCATCTGCCGAACTACGAACGACTTGCCGTTGTTGATAAAATAGGCCAGTCTCCTAACCCCCTGATCGTTTGGATTTTCGTTTATGCGTTTGGTAATGTAAACCGGTCATAGACGATACTTAGTTGACCAACAGGACTTTTGGCTGAAAGGGCCTGTTTTGATTCGCTCTACCCTCAACCTACAAATACTGAATCTTTATGCATGCATTATGTGTATATGCAGATAAAGCGATGCCCCGGAAGCTGCGCCGTTTATCTACAATAGACCATAATCATTTCTAATTACTCCCTGCTATCTATCGATGGAAGGGAGTGTCTGGAATTATTATTTATATGGAAGCACTGTTTACCATTCCGCCACCAACTGATCTGGCAGTTGATTTACACCTGTCGTTTCGCCCGTTTGTGTCCTTCCTCAACGAGCAGCGAAGAAACCTCCCACCCACGCACGGGCTATACCCCCTCTACAGTTTTTTAATAGATCGGTTTGTAGCCGCCGATGCACTGATTGAAGAGCCTGGTCAGTACCTCAGTGAGGCTCAGTTGAAAGAACTTTTCCAACTGGCAAGCCTGGCCCTTTTACCCTTGCCCCAGACCAATCAGGCCGTGCCCTATGCCTTTGGGTTGCCGCTTCCGCTACAGTTGTTCTATTGTTCGCCAGCTTTTGAAACGTTACTTGAGCAAATTCCAGACCTTCTGCAGAAAGCGCCCGGTCAGGTTGAATGGCAGCAAAAAAAACGGTTTATCTACCAGCTTGTCCTGACAAAATGCTATGGAATACCCGTAGCCGGAACGGGTGATGCCGTTATGTCGGTTCGGTTTGCGAACGAGCAGAATGGCCTGACAAGGTATTACCAAATGGACATAAACGCTTCGTTTTTTGAACCGCGTTTACAGGGTGAGTTACCGCCTTTACAGTCGATCTGGATTGATTTTGTGAACGGCAAGGCTCCCTTGCCCGAAGGCCCCGATGCCCTGCCTTTGTCGGCCTTTACGTTTGAGGGATTTTCTTTTTTTCGGATCGAAGACATTACCGAATCCGAAACGATTCGGCAGTTGGAAGAAGTCTTTATTCACCTCCAGTCAGATACCGAGCCGATCATTTATCAGCGGTTTGAAACGGCTCTTCGGAACCTGTGCGGTCATCCCGATTTACAGATAAGTCTGATGCCGATGCCGCGTGTAAACGGTTCTTTCGTACATCACCCCGACGGTAAAAAGCGGAGCATCTTTATGCGTTATGCGCTCAATCCGATGGATGACTACAACGACCCCGACACGCAGGCACTGGCAAAAAAACTGTTGGAACATCCGGTTCCGCATGTGTTTCCGGGGCTGCGCGGCCTACCCGAAACCGAAAGCCAGGCATTGTATCAGCAGGGAATACGCAGTTTGCTGGTCTATCCCATCGTGATGGCAAACGAGGAGTTGGGTATTCTGGAAATGGCCAGTTCGCAGTCCGATGCGTTCGGTGATGATGTGTTACGGACACTTGACCGCATTAAGCCACTGGTGCAGGAACTGTTGCGGTATCAGTTGAATCAGTTCAGGGCCGAGATGGAGCAACTAATCCGGCAGCGATTTACTTCGCTGCAACCCGCTGTCGAATGGAAATTTTACAAAGCCGCCTGGGAGGAACTACGGCAGATTCGGGCCGGACTGCCTACCGATCAATCGACCCGCCCGATTCAATTTGACCAGGTTTATCCACTCTATGGCGCTGTCGATATCCGTAACTCATCGACTGAGCGGCACCGGGCCGTGCAGGAAGATTTGGCTAATCAGTTAGCGGCTGTTGAAGCTATTTTTTCGCATACGAACTTTCCCCCCAATCAGGAACGTCCCGATCAGCTCAGGGCCGAAAACATGCACTGCCAGGACCGGCTAACGGGCCACGTCAATCCTGAAGATGAGCAGGAGATTGCTATTTTCCTGTCCCAGAACGTGAATCCCTATTTCCGGCGGTTACAAGAGCAACAACCCGCTTTATTGCCTTTGCTGGAGACTTATTTTGCTCAGATTAATCCCGAAACAGGCCAGTTTAACCGGGCGTTGACACGCTATGAGCAAACAATGGACAGGGTCAATACGGCTGTTAATGAGTATGTCGATCAGGAAGAAAAGCAACTACAGGCCATTTATCCGCACTACTTTGAACGCTACCGTACCGATGGCACCGAATACACCCTTTACATCGGCCAGTCCATAGCACCCGACCAGCCGTTTGGCTCTGACGTGCATCGCCGGTTGATTGGCTGGCAGTTGACCTCGATGATCGAGATGGCCCGCCTGACCCGCAGCCTGTTGCCTGATCTGCCGCTTCCGTTGCAGACAACCCAGCTCATTCTGGCCCATGCTCACCCCGTCGATATTGCGTTTCGGACGGATGAACGCCGGTTTGATGTGGAAGGGTCGTACAGTATTCGGTACGAGGTAGTGAAAAAACGGATTGACAAAGCACGCATTCAGGGCACCCAACAACGGCTGACCCAGCCTGATACGATTGCGTTAGTGTATAGTCATATTTCTGAAATAAAAGACTATCTGGCATATATCAAACAGTTACAGGAAAGTGGACATCTGAAATCAGCTATTGAGTTCGTCGACCTGGAGCCGATGCAGGGTATTTTTAACCTGAAGGCGTTACGGGTTAGCATTATGTACGCTGATTAAATCAGTCTGTTTATGATAAATAGTTTACGAAAAACAGGCTTCCGACTGGGTACCTTTCTGTGCATTTGGGCCTGTTGTACGTCCGCTCTGGCCCAATCGGCTCCTCCTGATTCGGTTCGCCATCGAATCCTTCTGATTGGCGATGCCGGACGGTTGCGAGATGGCAAAAATCCGGTAGTCGATGCGGTAAGTGCCCGGTATGACCTGAACAACCCACGCACGACCCTGCTCTACCTCGGTGATAACATCTATCCGCACGGGTTATCGGACGAAAGCAGCCGGGATTACGACTCCTTAGCGGCTATTCTGCGGTATCAGGCCAAACCCGGACTGGGGAAGCAGTCTTCCGTGCTGTTTATTCCGGGAAATCATGACTGGGGAAAAAGCCGCCCGGATGGCTGGGAGCGGATTAAACGCCAGGGACAATGGTTAGCAAATCTGAACGCGCCCACTATTCGGCTCCTGCCCGCCGATGGATGCCCTGGCCCGGAAGAGGTTCACCTAAGCAGTAAACTGGTGCTGGTCGTTGTTGATACGCAGTGGTGGCTGCATTCCTACAGCAAGCCGGGCCGGGATTCGGACTGTGCCTGCAAGAGTGAGGACGAACTGCTCGCCCGACTGTCGGATATTGCCTATCGAAACAAAGGCAAAGGCATTATTCTGGCTACGCACCATCCATTCCGCAGCTATGGCATTCACGGTGGATATTATACACTAAAACAGCATATTTTTCCCCTGACCGATTTTTCGTCGGGCTTATATATTCCGCTGCCGGTTATTGGCTCCCTGTATCCGTTGGTTCGGGGGGTGTTCGGTAACATTCAGGATTTGCCCCACCCCACATACCGATTGATGGTTCGGGCGATGGAAAAAGCGGTTTCTGTAGCGCCAAATGTAGTGTTTGTGTCGGGCCATGACCATGCGCTGCAACATATCGTGAATGGTCCCCGAAACTATATTGTGAGTGGGTCGGGCATCAACCGCGAGCGGGTGAAACAGGGAAAGCTGGCTCAGTTTGTAAGCGGTGAATGGGGCTATGTTGTGTTGGATGAATTAAAAACCGGCCAACTGAAAGCCACCTTCTATACCGTCGATGAAACCGCTACCGCGACCGAAGCCCATACCGCCAATCTCTTTACGATTCCGTCGGGTGTCGATTCCATTAAAGTTAATTTTCGTTCCCTTTCCTGGCCCGACAGCGTGCGGGTTGCCATTGCACCCGCCTACGATAGCGTGGGGCAGGTCCATCGGTGGTTACTTGGGTCAAATTATCGTATCGAGTGGGCCACACCGGTTACCCTGCCCGTATTCGATCTGACCCACACGCAGGGCGGATTTAAAATTCTTCAACGGGGTGGGGGGCAGCAAACGAAATCGCTTCGGCTCGAAGATGCCAGGGGGCGGGAGTGGGTACTGCGAACCATCCAGAAAGACCCGGCCAGAGCCTTGCCTGCTGCTTTGCGCGAAACCATTGCCAAAGACGTGCTCCAGGACGAAATTTCGGCAGGCTATCCGTTTGCGCCGTTAACGGTGCCGGTGTTGGCGCAGGCCGCTGATGTACCTCATGCAAATCCGACGCTCGTTTATGTTCCCGATGACCCGGCGCTGGGCATTTACCAGACTGATTTTGGGCAAACGGTCTGCCTGCTTGAAGAACGCAGCCCGGTTGATGGCAAGTCGATTAGTACGACTAAAGTTCTCGACGCATTGGAAAATGATAACGATAACCGCGTTGACCAGCGGGCAGTGCTCCGGGCCAGAATGCTCGATTTATTCATCGGCGACTGGGACCGCCACGAAGACCAGTGGCGTTGGGGAAGCCGGAAAACACCAACAGGCAAAGAGTATTACCCCATCCCGCGCGACCGCGACCAGGTCTTTTTTAGAGTCGGGGGTATCTTGCCCGCCATTGCGGCTCTGCCCTGGATACAGCCTAAATTTCAGGGCTTTACCGATAAACTTTCCAACGTAAACGGCTTCATGTTCAACGCCCGATACGTTGACCGCATGTTTCTCAACGGTCTGGATGTGAAAGATTGGATAGCCGAAATTACTGACCTGCGCGATGCCTTAACGGACGATGTACTGCAACGGGCCATTCAGCAACTGCCCGACACCATTCGACAGGAATCGGGCAATCGACTGCTGGAAACGCTTAAAATTCGGCGGGGGTGGCTGCTGGAAAAAGGGCTGGCTTATTATCGCTTTTTAGCCAAATCGGTTGATGTACCCGGCTCCGATAAAACCGAACGGTTCCGCATTGAGCAGCGGAGCGACGATGAAGTAGTGGTTTCAGTAGTTAAGATTGCCAAAGATGGCTCGGTGGGGCAACAGCTCTATAATCGCGTGTTTAGCGCGTCGGTCACGAACGAAATCCGACTGTACGGGCAGAAGGGTAACGACCGCTTTGAGGTTACAGGACCAGAACCGGCAGACATTAAAATCCGGCTCATCGGCGGCAAAGGTGAAGACGTGTTTACGGTAGAAGGCAAGCCCGGAAAGCCCATTATTTACGACCTGAGCACCGAAGATAACAAATTGCCGGGAGCGGGGCAGGCCCATCTGCGCCTGTCGACGGATAAGGCAGTGAACAGCTATGACCCCCACGCATTTACCTACGATAAACTGGCTCCACTAGCAACCATTGGCTATAATTTAGATGACGGCCTGTTGCTGGGTGCGGGCGTTAGATGGGTAAAGCAGGGGTTTCGGAAGTCGCCCTATGCCGCCATGAATCGCCTGATGGTTGCGCGGGCGCTGGCAACAGAAGCCGTATCGATTAAGTATGACGGCATCTTTACGCACCTGATCGGTAAGAACGACTTGTGGATCAACGCGTTCGTGAAAGCGCCTGATAACGTTACCAATTTCTTTGGACCAGGTAACGAGACGGTTTACGAACAGGAGCGCCGAATTCAGTATTATCGAACCCGTTACAATCTGACGAATGTGGCTGCTCTACTGAAACGAAACATCGGCGAACACATGCAGGTGTCGGTGGGGCCTGTTTTTCAGCAGTTTACCCTAAGCGCGGATGGCAATAAAGGGCGATTTATTGAGGATTATCTGGCCCGGTTGCCCGAACCCAATCAGTTTTTGAGCCGGGAAAGCTACGGGGGCCTGCAGGGAGGGATTTTGATCGATAATCGCAATAACGCCACGCAGCCATCCAGAGGATTGTACTGGAACACGACATGGCTGGGGCTTCAGGGCTTTCATAAGGAAAGCAATCACCTCACCCAACTTCGTTCCGACATGACGATTTATACCAGCTTTAGCCAAGCCGCCCGGTTTGTGATTGTCAATCGTATTGGGGGTGGACTAACGTATGGCCGACCGGCATTTTATCAGTTGCTTTACCTTGGCGGACAGGATAACCTACGCGGCTTTCGGGCTTACCGTTTTGCCGGTAATCATCTAATTTACCATAATGTAGACGTGCGGGTGAAGCTAATTGATTTTCATTCATTTCTGTTTCCGGCCAGCGCCGGGTTACTGCTCTTCAACGATGTGGGGCGGGTATGGCTCAACGGCGAAACCTCCCACCGATGGCATGACGGGTATGGCGCAGGGTTATACGTAACGCCCGCCAGTCTGCTTGTTGTGACAGCCTCGGTCGGGTTTTCAGAGGAAGGCACATTGCCTTACGTGTCGCTTGGTTACCGGTTTTGACGGTCATTAGTTTCGTTTATAACTATTCCCTTATTCCATGAATCTTACCCTCTTACCTCAGATTGAAGACCATGTGGTCCATTTATTCAAGGCTCACCACCAACCCGACTTGATTTATCACAATCTGGCGCATACGCGGGAGGTAGTGAAAGCCGCAGAACAAGTAGCGCATCACTATAAACTGACTGATAAAGAAGAGTTTGTGGTAGTATCGGCCGCCTGGTTTCATGATACGGGTTACCTGACCGGCCTATCTGCTCAACACGAAGAGCGAAGCGCCGAACTGGCCACCAACTTTTTGCAGACAGTAGGGGTATCGGCAAGCGTGATCGAACAGGTGCAGGGGTGTATTCGGGCCACCAAAATGCCGCAATCACCACAAAACCGGCTCGAAGAAATTCTCTGTGATGCTGACCTGTTTCATTTAGCCGCCGACGACTACAAAGACAAACAGAAGCTGCTGCGGAAAGAGCAGGAAAAATTAACCGGAACCGACATTTCGGGTAGCGACTGGCGGCAGCAAAATATTGCCCTCCTCGAAACGCATCAGTATTTTACCGACTACGCCCGCGAACGGCTCCGCAAAGGTCAGATGGCTAATCTGCATCGCCTACAGGAAAAACAGGCGGAGAAACACGCCGACGATAAGCCGGATGTTATAGCTAATGCCGAACCTGTTGTAGCTGAACCGCCGTTGAACAGTAAGAAAAAAGACAAGGATAACCGACCCGACCGGGGAATCGAAACCATGTTTCGGACCACCTCTACAAACCATTTGCGCCTGAGCGAAATTGCCGACAGCAAGTCCAACATCATGATTTCGGTTAACTCCATCATGGTCTCCATTCTGGTGTCTATCCTGCCGCGTCGAATTGAAGAAAACCCGCACCTGATGCTTCCAACGGCCATATTTCTAACTACCTCCGTGCTGACCATCGTTTTTGCGATACTGGCAACCCGGCCTAACGTCACGCAGGGAACGTTTAGCCATGAGGATATTCAACAGAAAAAAGGAAATTTGCTGTTTTTCGGCAATTTTCACCGAATGAGCTTAGACGAATATCAGTGGGGAATCAAAGAACTGATGAACGACAGCAACTACCTCTACGCGACCATGACCCGCGATATTTATTACCTTGGGCTTGTGCTGGCTAAGAAATACAAACTGCTGCGGGTAGCCTATACCATCTTCATGTTCGGCTTTGTGATCTCGATTCTGGCATTCCTGATCGTGTTTCTGTTCTTTACCAAATAACTCAGCTAACGCTATAACACACCATTAACCCGCCACACCCGAAATGCTTCGCCTTCGTTAAATGCCTGTGATTCGGCGGGTAGTTCCATAAATCCATCGGCGGCTAACAGATTGGCAAAATCAGCCGAGCCAGAGCCGGGCAGCGGATGAGCTACCATTCGACCGTCGAGTTCCGACGTGAGCCGCACGGGTAGGAAATACGTAAGGGCTGGTTTAAACACGAAAGGAGCGGCTAATTGAGCATACGTGGCCAGGGCGGGGGGTAGGCCCAGCGATGCCCGCAGGTAAGGCAGTACATAGCGATGGGCACACAACACCGTTGAAACCGGATTTCCGGGCAGTGCGAAGACGGTTTTTTCGGGCGTTGTGCCAAACCAGAGCGGTTTGCCGGGCCGTTGTTCCACTTTATGAAACTGCTTTTGCACCCCTAACCGGGCCAGTACGTCCGGCACAAAATCGGCTTTCCCCGCCGATACGCCCCCACTCAGAATCAGTAGGTCATTATTGGTTAGCAGTTGAAATAGGGCTTCCTGGAGCTGTTGCTCATCATCAACGATATGGTGTAGGGTGGCCGTAATACCCACCGACAGCAGAGCCGCCCGGAGCATGTAGGTATTGGAACGCCGAATCTGATAGGGCAGGGGTGTTTCATCTACTTCCACCAATTCGTCGCCAGTCGAGATAAGCGCTACACGGGGCAATGTCGTAACCGAAAGCGTTGCCTGACCAACCGAAGCGGCTACGGCAATAGCCGATGGGCTGAGTAACGTACCAACGGGCAACAACTCATCACCCGCCCGGCGGTCGGTGGTGCGGGCGTGAATGTTCTGGCCCAGCGTCATATCCTCAATGGTAATCGTGGCTTTACCCTCCGAAATGGAAACGTCTTCATAGCGGATAACGGTATCAACGCCAACGGGCAGCATCGCTCCGGTCATCACTTCCAGACAGGCCGATGCATCTATCAGCATTTGTTGAGGCTGTCCGGCAAACTGCTGGCCCACAATGGAAAACGTTCGCTGACCAGATGCATAAGCCGCAAACTGAATCCCAATGCCATCCATCGCTACCCGGTCGAAGGGCGGAAAGTCACGGTCGGCATGAACTGCTTCGCGCAACACACGCCCCGTTGCCTCCATGAGTAGAACGGTTTCGATGGGTAGTGTGAGCAGGTGTTGTTGGGTAATGGCGAAGGCGTCGGTAACGGAAAGCATAGCGAAATGGCAAACATGGCCCCGAATCTACAATTATTTGGTGATGCGTTTCATGTACTGGAATCCATTCGTGAAAATCTGTTTGAATAGATTGTTTCATCACATGGCCGTCTGCTTTTCGGATACAGACTGATTAATTCCCATTTTGGGAAAATTACTGTATATTTGTATGTCAGTTAACTCTTTATGCGCGTAATAGCCAAATCAACCCTTCGTGAATTCTGGGAGAAATACCCTGACGCACAGGCGAGTTTAGTGTTTTGGTATGATAAGATACTAAAGGAAAATTGGTCGAATCCTAACACAATCATTGAATCTTTCCGGGGTGCCGACACAGTGGGTAATGGCCGGATTGTTTTTAATGTAGCGAAAAATAAATACCGACTCGTCGTAAAATTTGTGTACGAAACCCAAATCTGTTACGTGCGATTTGTTGGTACACATCAGGAGTACGACAGAATCAGGGACATTCAGACAATATGAAGCCGATGGAAAGTCAGGAATTAACAATTAAGGCCATTAAGTCAGAGGAACAGTACCGGGTTGTTATGAAACAGATCGACGCACTAATTGACAGTAAGCCCGGAAGCCGTGCGTTTGAAGTACTGGAAGTATTATCTATTCTGGCGGATGATTACGAGAATAAGGTGTATCCTATGCCGACGCTTGATCCTATTGAGGCTATTAAACTCCAGATGGAGGAATTAGCCCTGACTCCCCAAGATGTAGCCCCGTATTTTGGAGGAGCAAACCGGGTATCGGAGGTTTTAAACCGAAAGCGGAGACTGACGCTCACCATGATTCGGCAAATTAGTCAACACCTTCATATTCCCGTAAGTGTTCTGGTAGCCTAACTGTATGAACTCATTTTCTCATCTGAACGCCGAAGAGAATCCGGCGATGGTGGACGTAGGAGCAAAGGCTGTTTCGCGTCGGACGGCCCGTGCCCGGAGTATCATTGCGCTTGGCCCCGACATTATGCAGCACTTGTCAGGTACGGATATTGCTACCAAAAAAGGTCCTGTTTTTCAAACCGCCATCATTGCCGGTACGATGGCCGCCAAACGTACCGACGATCTGATTCCCCTCTGCCATTCGCTCGGTCTGGACAATTGCCAGATTACTATCACGACCGAAGGCAGCGATGCCATTGTGGACTGTCTGGTCTCAACGGAAGGCAAAACGGGTGTCGAAATGGAAGCCTTAGTCGGCGCGTCGGTGGCGGCCCTGACCATCTACGATATGTGTAAAGCCTTTTCGCACAACATCGTGATTAAAGAAACGAAGCTGATGGAAAAGACAGGTGGCAAACGAGACTTCCGGCGAAATGAATAAACCCAACGGACTGATCCTGAACGGCGGGCGGAGCAGACGTATGGGGCAGGATAAATCCCTGCTTGTTTATCACGACAAACCCCAGCGCGAACATCTGACCGATTTGCTGCGACCTTTCTGCGAGGCTGTTTTCTGGTCGGTGAATGCGGAGCAGGCAGCAGGTTTGGCAGAATCCGGCCAGTCCCTGGTCGTTGATTCGTTCGACCTCGCGGGTCCTATGAACGGAATTCTATCGGCGTTTCAGCAGGACCCCGAAGCTGCCTGGTTAGTAGTGGCCTGTGATATGCCGTTGCTCACCGAACAATCGCTCACCGCACTCGTAGCAGGCCGAAACCCCGAAAAATTGGCAACCGCTTTTTATGATTCGGACGGGCGATTCCCGGAGCCGTTGTTAACCATCTGGGAGCCATCGTTCGGGCCGATTCTGCGTGCGGCTTTGGCCGCCGGTAATCAGTCGCCCCGCCAGCTATTGATGCTCCACGACTGTGAGCTACTGACGATCCCGGATACACGGGAGCTTCTGAGCATAAACAGCCCCGCCGAGCGGGATGCCCTCGAACAGCAAGGCTGATTTTAGGGTTCATTCGACAAACGAATCGGCATGAACCCAATCCGACATGTACTCTTTTCGCTCAGCGCCGTATTGCTGGGCAGTGCGGCCACCGCGCAGCGTGTAACGCCCTCGCCCGAATTGCGTGAATTCAGCGAACAGCGCATCCGGCATCAGAAAACACTCGGGCTGGCATTGGGCGGATATGCACTGGCAAACATTGCTGTTGGTGCGGTGGCGGCTGGTCAGACTTCGGGCGAGACGCAGGCGTTTCACAAGATGAACGTCTATTGGAATCTGTTCAATCTGGGCATTGCCGGGGCAGGCCTACTGGGCTCCCGGAAGCGGAATCCCGAAAACGAGACCCTGGCCGATGCCGTGCGGCAGCACGAGAACATGAAGCAGATTCTGTTGATCAATGCCGGTTTAGATGTCGCTTATGTAGTGGGCGGGGGCTACCTGCGCGAGCGGGCTGACAGCCATCCCGACAACGCCGACCAACTGCGGGGTTATGGCAAATCTATCATGGTTCAGGGTGGTTTTCTGCTGGCGTTCGATTTAGTGAATTACTTCATTTTCAAAAACCGGGGCGACAAACAGGAACGGCTCCTGCTCTCTGCCGGGCCGACTGGCGTAGGCATTTCGTTACCCATTCGGTAGATTTTTTCTTAAACAGCATCTTGCCGTTTCGAGCGGCACATGTTGAACTAATCAAATTGTTAGGCCGTTCTGCGATAATTTACCAACCGCACCGGATACCCGGCGCAATGCACCATGCAGGCTTATTTGCAACCGTTTCAATCATTCATTACTAAAGCCATTGCCCAAATTCAACAGGACCCCGAAGCCCTCGGTTTGGCCGTTGGCGGTTCGTGGGCATCCGGCGAATTAGACGATTACTCCGATCTTGATCTGGTGTTGGTGACAACTCAGAAAATTGCCCCTGATCTCGATAAAATGCAGAAATATGCCGCAAGATTCGGGGCAATTCTGGCTTCCTTTCGGGGCGATCATGTGGGTGAGCCCCGGCTGTTAATTGCGCTTTACGAAACAGCATTACTGCACGTTGACATCAAGTTCGTAACTCCCGACGAATTCCACCATCGGGTAGAAGACCCTACAATTCTATGGGAGCGGGATCAGGCGCTGACGAACATTATGCAACAGTCAACGGCACAATATCCGCCTTTTGATTTTCAATGGGCCGAAGATCGGTTCTGGATTTGGGCGCACTATGCGGCTCTCAAAGTGGGTCGGGGTGAATACTTTGAAGCCATTGATTTTCTGGCGTTTGTCCGAAATGCCGTGCTGGGTCCAATGCTCCATCTGAAACATTCGGGTTTACCACGCGGGGTACGCCGGGCCGAAACTATATTTGGTAATGAGGACCTTACGCAACTTCGCAAGACTGTAGCTACCCCCGACCGGACAACCATACTCAGTAGTTTGTGGGAAGCTATGTATCTGTACGAGTCCCTGCGCGACACCCTCGCCCCAGATGGATTCCAGAAAAACAGTGCCGCTCAGTTAGCTGTTACGAAGTATCTTGCGGCACTTTAGTTGGTTGATTAGTTAATTGGTTGCCAATCACTACGCACGATAACCAATTAACTAATCAACCAAGTAACCAATCAACGATTACCCATGACCAATCAGGATGAGTTTTTTATCCGGGAAGCCCTTCGACTGGCTCGCGAAGGGATGACTACCGACCAGGGCGGGCCATTTGGCTGCGTGATTGTTCGGGATGGCGAGATTGTCGGAAAAGGCTGCAACCGGGTCACGTCCACCAACGACCCGACGGCTCATGCCGAAGTAGTGGCCATTCGGGATGCCTGCCAGAATCTGGGCACGTTTCAGTTGGACGGTTGCACACTTTATGCCTCCTGCGAACCCTGCCCCATGTGTCTGGGGGCTATTTACTGGGCGCGTCCCAGCCGGATTGTCTATGCCGCCTTTCATTCCGATGCAGCCGATGCCGGTTTCGACGATCAGTTCATTTACGAAGAGTTAGAGAAATCCCGCGAGCAACGGCACATTCCCATGCACCAACTCCTCCGCGACGAAGCCAACGCCGTGTTTCGGGAGTGGGTGGCGCTGGAGAAACGAATTCCTTACTGAAAAGCTGTACTTTTGTAAATGCAATGGTTGTAATATAGATAATGGTTGTTACACAGAGATACGCGGAGAAGCACGGAGATGTACAGAGATAAATAGTAAAATCTCTGTGCATCTCCGTGCTTCTCCGCGTATCTCTGTGTAATAGCTATTTTAGCTCTGTGTCACAACCTCTTAAAACTATACCATCATGCCAGGAATGGAATTTTTCGGAGCCGCCGAGCGCAAAGAAATCAACGATGTGCTCGAAACCGGTATCCTGTTTCGCTATAATCACGAAGCCCAGCGCAACAATATCTACAAAGCCCGTGAGTTTGAGGCCGAAGTAGCCAAACTTGTAGGCGCAAAATACGCTCATGCCGTATCGAGCGGGTCAACGGCGGTATTGTGTGCGCTGGCGGCTGCGGGTATTGGGGCAGGCGATGAGGTCATTGTGCCCCCGTTCACCTACATAGCCACCGTCGAAGCAGTGCTGATGATTGGTGCGTTGCCCGTTTTCGCTGACATTGATGAAACGCTTTGTCTAAGCGCCGAGGGTATTCGTAAAGCAATTACGCCCAAAACTAAAGCGGTTTGCTTAGTGCATATGTGCGGACAAATGGCCGATATGCGAACCATTATGAGCGTCATCGAGGAGCATAATTTAGTGCTGGTGGAAGATGCCGGTCAGGCGATGGGCGCGAAATATCAGGATACATTCACAGGTCTCTGGGGGAAAACCGGAGCCTATTCGTTCGACTTTTTCAAGATTGCCACAGCGGGCGAGGGTGGTATTATGGTCACTAACGACGAAACGGCCTACAAACATGCCGATTCGTATTCCGATCACGGCCACGACCACATAGGCACAAACCGGGGCATGGAACAGCACCCGATTTTGGGGTTCAACTACCGCATCAGTGAACTCCATGCGGCTGTCGGGTTGGTGCAAACGCGCCGGGTGGCCGAGATTATTCAGAAAAACAATACCCACAAAAAGCAATTGATGAACACGCTGGGGCAGGTGCCGGGCATTTCGTTTGCCCGCATCCCTGATGCCAGTGGCGATTCGGCTACATTCCTGAACCTGCTATTGCCCGATACCGAAACCGCCGGGCGCGTCGTGGCCGAATTGAATGCGGCTGGCGTGGGCGGCTTTAACTACTGGTTCACGAATATGTACCACTTCATTAACCAGTGGGATCATATTAAAGAAATGCGAACGGCCTCGGCTCTGGCAATTGAGAAATTTGGCGCGCCACAGGACTATACTAACCTCGACATTCCGAACGCACAGGCCGTGATTGGCCGATTGATTTCGTTCGGTATCCGGGCCACTTGGACAAGTGAAGAAGTAGCTTCATTGGCCTCCAACATCGAAACTGCCGTTCGGAAAGTGACGTTAGTGGAAGCGTAATCTTAAATAATGAACGTATGTCAACAACTGCCCTTGTAAGCGAGATTACGTCCTTGCCTCCCCACTTGCGGCAGGAGGTTGAAGATTTTGTTGCCTTTTTGCGTGCTAAAAAACAAAAAGGCAACCGAATTACTGAGCGAGAATTTGGCTATGCCACTGGTAAAGTATGGTTGGCTGACGATTTCGATGCACCCTTAGATGATTTTAAAGAATATATGTAATGCGAGTTTTGCTTGATACGCACACGTTGCTTTGGTTTTACGGAGGGAATGAACAATTGTCTTCAGAACTTAGGCAACTCATTCGCAACCCAGTCAACGATTGTTATGTGAGCGTTGCAAGTTTATGGGAAATAACCATTAAACTAAGTTTAGGAAAGCTGACAATTGATACGCCGGTTACCGATTTATTTAACTTTCTGGAACGAAATCAAATTTGGGTCATTCCAGTTGAACTGAGCCACTTACTTCAACTTCAGCAATTGCCTCATTATCATAAAGACCCGTTTGACCGACTTATCATTGCACAGGCTGTATCGGAAAATTTAGCCGTTGCCACAAGAGCTTCATTTTTCAGCCAATATGGTTTAACAATAACATGGTAGCAGCACCAACACAAACCACGCATAAAAATTTTAAGGGCATCGAGAAAACCGTTTTCGGGCGGGGCAGTTTCTCGCAGCTTGATGACATTCTGGCCCCAAAACGGGTCGAGAACGAAGGCTATTTTGTCTTTCTGGTCGATAACTACTTTAAAGGCAAACCCCTCGAAGACCGCGTTCCGGCGCACCCCGAAGACCTAACCTACTACATCAGCGTCGAAGAGCACGAACCCACCACCGACCAGATTGACCAGCTTCGCGATGAGATTCTGGCGAAAAAAGGACTGCCATCGGGTGTCGTAGGCATTGGGGGCGGCAGCATTATGGACATTGCCAAAGCGCTGTCGCTGATGTTGACTAACGAAGGCTCCTCAACGCTTTACCAAGGCCTCGACCTCATCAAAGAACCAGGACTTTATCACGTTGGCGTACCGACTATTTCTGGAACCGGGGCCGAAGTATCCATGACCGCCGTACTGACGGGACCGGAGAAAAAACTCGGCCTCAAGTGCGAATGGACAGTCTTTAATCAGGTTATTCTGGACCCCGAACTGATTGCGACGGTGCCGCGCAATTGGTGGTTCTACACGGGCATGGATACCTACATTCACTGCGTCGAATCGGAGAATGGACGACTGAACAATGCCTATTCACACGCTTACGCTGAGCAGGCAATGAAACTGTGCCGCGACGTATATTTAGGCGAAAACTCGGGCCAAACACCCGAAAACGACGACAAACTGATGGTGGCTTCGCTGATGGGCGGTCTAAGCCTGACCTACTCCGAAGTGGGCGTTTGTCATGCGCTGAGCTACGGCTTGTCGAAAATTCTGGGCATGCGCCATTGCTACGCCAACTGCATCATTATGAATCATCTGGAGGATTATTATCCCGAAGGTGTAGCCGAGTTTAAGGAGATGGTTTCCTACCACCAGATTGACTTACCGCAAGGGTTGGCGAAAGACTGGAACGATGACATTCTGACGCAAATGGCAGAGGTATCGTATAAACTGACGCACATGTGGCTGCACGCCATCGGCGACAACTGGCAGGAGGTTATCACCATCGACGTGCTAAAAGATTTATTCCGGCGGCTATGATAAATTGTGACACAGAGCGGCACGGAGGAGCACAGAGATTCACAGAGAGAAAAGCTTAAATCCTCTGTGAATCTCTGTGCTCCTCCGTGCCGCTCTGTGTCACAGCCTTTTTAACTAAAAACCATGTCTCAAAAAATCGTTCGCGTTGGCGACATTGAATGCGGGTCGGATGAGTTGTTTCTCATCAGCGGCCCCTGTGTAATTGAAGATGAAAAAATCATGATGACCGTTGCCGAGCAACTCCGCGAAATTCAGGAGCGCGTCGGCATCAAAATCATCTATAAATCATCGTTCCAGAAAGACAATCGCTCCAGCCTGAATTACTACAATGGCCCCGGTCTCGAAAAGGGCATGAAGATTCTGGCGAAAGTGAAGGAGCAATTTGGCTTTCCAATACTCACCGACGTGCATTATCCTGACCAGTGCGCTCCGGCTGCCGAAGTCGTGGATGTGCTGCAAATTCCAGCTTATCTATGCATGCAGACTATGCTGGTGACGGCGGCTGCGAAAACGGGCCGGGTAGTTAATGTGAAGCACGGGCAGTTTCTGGCTCCCGAAAACATGAAACACCCGGTCAAAAAAATTGAAGATTCGGGTAATGACCAGATCATCCTGACCGAGCGCGGCTATACCTTCGGCTACAACGACCTCGTGGTTGACCCGCGCTCGTTCTACCACATGGCCCGCACCAACTATCCGGTTGTGTTCGACGTAACGCACGCCATCCGTAAATATGGCATTCCTTCCGCCGATGCAAAAGGTGGGGCACGGGAATACCTGCCCGTACTGGCCCGCGCCGGAGTCGCTGCGGGTGTTGATGGCCTATTCGTGGAAACGCATACCTGCCCCTCTGAAGCGCTCTGCGATGCCGCCAGCCAGTTGGATATTCGCTATTTAGAGGAATTTCTCAAACCCCTGCTCGAACTCCACGCAGTCGAAGTAAAATACCGGAACACCCTGCCGGAGTTGGCCTGATCAGCATGTATGATATAGGATGTAGGATGTAGGATGTAGCTGGCGCAATAGCCATACATCCTATATCCTACATCATACATCCTTATGACAGAATTAGAAAAGACCTTCACCGCCCTTGGCGGGCAATTTATAACGCCTGCCGACGAACTCACCGAAAAATTAAAAGCAGTTCGTGCCATTGTCTTCGACTGGGATGGTGTATTCAACGATGGTATCAAGACAGGTTCGGGTAGTAGTTCGTTCAGCGAAGTGGATTCGATGGGGACTAACCTGCTTCGATTTGGCTTCTGGTTGCATCACGGTGGTCAACTTCCCGTTGTTGCCATCATAACAGGCGTAATCAATGAGTTGGCCGATGCGCTGGTGCGACGGGAGCATTTCCATGCCTGTTATTCGCAGGCCAAGCACAAAGTAGAGGTACTGGCGCATTTGCTGGATCAATACAACCTGCAACCGCAGGAAGTCGGGTTTTTCTTCGATGACGCACTCGATTTATCCGTAGCCGAAATCGCCGGGGTACGGATTATGGTACGCCGGAACGCCAATCCTCTCTTTACGAACTACGTCATTCAAAACGGGCTGGCCGATTATGTGACGGGCAACCAGAGCGGTCAGTTTGCCGTGCGCGAAGGCTGCGAACTGATGCTGGGCCTGCTCGGTCAATTCGATTCGGTCATGGCCGAACGGTTGCGGTATCGGCCCGTTTATGATAATTATTATCAGCAGCGACAGACTATTGAACCCAGCTACTGGGTTGTTGGCCCTGACGGGCCTGAGCAAAAATTATTGTGACACAGAGATACACAGAGGAGACACGGAGATGCACAGAGAGGAATAATAAAATCTCTACGAATCTCCGTGCCTTCTCTGTGTATCTCTGTGTCATAACCCTCTAAAACTATGATAATTGGCATCATCCCCGCTCGCTACGGCTCAACCCGTTTTCCAGGAAAACCTTTAGCCGATATTGGTGGTAAATCCATGATTCAACGGGTACTGGAACAGGCTAAACAGGCAACTTCTCTATCAAAAGTGGTGGTAGCAACGGACGATGACCGCATTGCTGAAGCCGTTCGGCAATTGGGCGAAGAGGCCGTAATGACCCGCACCGATCACCCCAGCGGCACCGACCGTTGCTGGGAAGCTTACGAAAGGCTGGTTGCCGACGGGATAATTCCCGGTAGCGTCAACGATTACGTGATCAATATTCAGGGTGATGAACCGTTTATCGACCCGGCGCAGATTGATGAATTAGCGGCTATTCTGGATGGGAGCGTTGAACTGGCTACGCAAATGGCTTCGGTCGATTCGGCGGCAATGCTTCATGACCCGAAAGAGGCAAAAATTGTAGTCAACGCGCAGAACGAAGTGCTGTATTTCAGCCGTTCGCCCATTCCCTATTTGTGGGGCGTTGAACCCAACCAGTGGCACGAGCGCCATGCGTATCACAGGCATGTGGGCCTATATGCGTATCGAGCCGATGTACTCGAACAAATCACAAAACTGCCCCTTTCTCCACTCGAACGGGCCGAATCGTTGGAGCAACTCCGTTGGTTAGAAGCGGGTTATCGCATTAAGCTCGTAACCACTACCTTTCAAACGCCCAGCGTCGATAGCCCCGCCGATATTGAAAAAATCTTACGCGACGTATTGTAATAAATTGATAATGGAATAATATGCAATATAAAATGGATAGTGAATTAACATGTTGTTGATTATCAGCCATATTATGCATTGTACTTTGCCCTTCATTAGACATTTTCCATTGTACATTATTCATTAAAATTCATGTCCTCTCACCACATCGTCCGCGACAAACAGGAACCGGCCCTGCTCATTGCTAACGGGGAAGCCTGTCAGCCGGAGTTGCTTGGGCAACTGCTGGAATGGAGTCCGACGGTGGTGGTGCTCGATAGTGCCATCTGGCGGGTACTGGAGTTAGGTATTAAAGTTGATGTACTGCTTGGGGATTTTGATAGAAGTCTTGATATAGATAGGATTCAGGCGCAGCAGTACCCGCTCGAAATCGTTCACACGCCCGACCAGAACAAAACCGACCTCGACAAAGGCATTGAGTTCCTGATTGAACGCGGCTATCCGGCGGTGAATATCGTGTGGGCAACGGGTCGTCGGGCCGACCATAGCCTGACGAATATGACCAACATCGTCCGCTATAAAGACCAGATTCGGATTGTGCTGCTTGACGATCATTCCCGAATCTTCCCACTGGTGGGGCGCTACGAAAAATGGTACGAAGCCGGAACGCCCCTTTCCCTAATTCCCGTCGGAACCGTGACGGGCTTTACATCGGAAGGACTAAAATACAATTTGCAGGATGCTACCTTAACCCTCGGGTATTTCACCAGCAGCAGCAACGAAGCCGCCGAAGACGGATTTGTGCGTATCGAAGCCAAAACGGGGGATTTGCTGATTATGGAGTGCTGGGATTGAGGGGAATTGTGGTGTCAGTTTCTCCAAACTGACGCCATGATACGGTAATTATTGTATCTCTTCTCCTTAGCCACTATGCTATACATATACTCTATATATGAACACCTACCTTTTTGTCTGGAACCCTAAGCGCTGGAACTGGACTACATTAGAAGATGATATTATTGAAGTTAACCAGACGGGTAAATGCCCTGAAAGTTGGAGTTGTGGAGTCAACAAGTCTATTAACAAAGGAGATAGGGCCTTTCTTGTCCGTGTTGGTGTAGAACCAAAAGGTATTGTTGGAGCAGGCTTTGTGACATCGCAGCCATTTATTGATCGGCATTGGAGTGGCGAAAACAGGGCGGCAAATTATGTAGATATAGATTTTGAAACGTTGCTTAACTCCGACAAAGAGCCTATACTTAATCTTGATATCTTGAAAATAGGGAAGCTTACGGCTCAAAACTGGATGCCCCAAGCTTCAGGTATTTCAATCAGGCCTGAACTTGTTGATGAATTGGAAGCACTTTGGTTTGACTTCCTGACAACACAAAACATTCGACACAATCCATTCTTACCGCAACAAGAATCCAAAATATATAATGAAGGGACACCTAATCTTGTAACGCAGACAAAATATGAAAGGAATCCTTTTGCTCGAAAAGCATGCCTTGATAAATATGGCTATTCTTGCCAAGTATGCGAAATGAATTTTGAACAGACTTATGGGGCTATAGGGAAGGGGTTTATTCATGTGCATCATCTGAACCAAGTTTCTAAAATTGGTAAGCAGCATGTCGTTGACCCAATAAAAGACCTACGCCCTGTTTGTCCAAACTGTCACGCGATGCTCCACAAGCGAAGTGAAGTGATTTCTATTGAAGAGTTAAAGTCTATGATGACATCAAAGAATAAAATTTAAAAGCCATGCGCTTTATCCTTCTCATTCTCCTAATAATTCTACTCAAACCCGCCATCGCCCAAACGACTGCCTGGAAACGGGCCAATCGGTTGGGGTTGGGTATGAACCTTTCGTATTTAGAAGGCTACTGGAATGGCAATAAAGCTGTGCATTTCAGCGATTTTGTCAAGCTGAATCAGGTACAGGCCCGTAAGCAGGAAATGGCCGACATCGCCAGTGCTGGTTTCAAAGTTGTGCGAATTCCAGTTTGTTTTGGCGCGTGGGCCAGTATCAGTCCGCCTTATCGCTGGGAGACACCGGAGTTTCTGGCGGCACCCGATTCGTTGATAAAATGGGCCGTTGCCAACAACCTGACCGCTATTGTAGACTTGCACCATGTGGAGTTCGATGGGTCCATCAAAGGAGCCGATTCAACCGCCCGCATTGTGTGGCTATGGCAGCAAATCGCTCAACGCTACAAAAATACCGATCCCGAAAAGGTGCTGTTTGAACTCCGAAACGAACCGCACGACATGACCGCCGGTGCGTGGCGAACACAGGCGACTCAACTGATTCAGACGGTTCGGGCCATTGCGCCAAACCATACGCTCGTGGTTGGTTTTCACGACTGGAACGGACGTGATGCCTTAGTGAAGTCGGAGCCGTTTGCCGACCCGAATATCATCTACACCTTTCATTTCTACGATCCCTTCGTGTTTACGCATCAGGGCGCAACCTGGGCGGGTTCGGGTCTGCCCGAGTTGAAAGGCGTTCCATTTCCGGCTAATTCAACCACAAAAATCAGCGTGCCCGGATCGGCCAAAGGTACGTGGGTCGAAAGTGCCATTAACAACTACGCCAACGAAGCCACTTATGAGGTCATTTACAAAAATCTGGAAACAGCCAAAACCTGGTCGACCGCCAAAAATGTTCCGGTGTTCTTAGGCGAGTTTGGTTCCTATAACCTGAATGCAGAGCCCGATAGCCGGTGTCGTCATGCCGAAGCCATTTATGTCGCGCTTGGAAAACTCCAGATTCCATCGGCCTGGTGGGAGTGGGATGGGGGATTTTCGATGTTTGGCAAAGGCAACACCCAGCTAATGCCCTGCATGAAAGAAGCCATTAACACCTACTTCACGGGGCAGATAAAAGTGCTTGGTACCGAATCGGAAAAGCAGGGGAGTTTACAGATTTATCCGAACCCGGCGCAGGATGCCATTCGGGTAGTTTTCGCTGGACAGGCGGCTGTGTCGGTTGGTATTACTGACCCGGGCGGGCGGATTGTTTATTCCGCCCGCCTGATACAAAATGAGGTGTCTTTAAGCCGGTTACAGGTGGGTTCGTATGTGCTAACGGTGTATGATAAGACAGGCATAGTATTGGGGGCGAAGCGATTTGTAAAGAATTGAGCAGTAAGCGTATGATCGTTAGGTAATCGACTGTTTTTCTCATATTCTGGGCCGGTCGCTTCCATAGTGATTGGGCTTTTTAGTAGTTTGGGGAATGAACCATTATTCACTTACACCCGCCCAGCGTTTGCGGCATCAGATTGAGCAATTTGTTGGCTTAACGGATGAGGACTGGGCCTTATTAGAACCTCATCTGACGGTTTCGACGCTCAAAAAACACCAGTTCTTCGCCGAAGAAGGCCGCGTATCAACCAATGTGGCGTTTGTCATCGACGGGATGTTTCGTCAATTTTATACGAAAGACGGCGAGGAACGGACGACCTATTTTTTCTTTGAAAACCAGTTTCTCTCCGCTTACATTAGCTGCCTGACCGGTCAACCGTCGCTTATCACCATCGAAGCCCTTAGCGACAGTACATACATTGGCTTCCCCTATGCGGTGCTGCATAGTCTGTTTGAGCAACGCATGGTCTGGCAAAAGTTTGGGCGACTCGTTGCCGAATACCTGACCATCGGCTTAGAAGAGCGTATGGTCAGTTTGCTGCTTCTCAGCCCGGAAGAACGCTACCTCGACTTGCTCGAAGGAAATAAAAAGAAAATCCTGGAACGGGTTCCTCAACATTACATTGCCAATTATTTAGGCATTACACCCGTGAGCATGAGCCGCATTCGGAACCGGATTCTGCGAAAATAAGCCGGGGTTAATTCCTTATCTTTTGTTATCGTTCCGGGTGAGCGGGAGGCTGCAACTTTGTATCATCAAACACAACGCAAGATGAACATAATCGCTCAATCAATTACAGTGGCCGCTCTGGTGGGAGTATCGGGCTTGGCCACATCAGTCAACAACACAACCAACAACGGCAGTGGCCGATCACTCATGAACGTACTGACAAACCCCAGCGCTCCGGTAAAATGCAGCAGGAGCATTCTCATCAACGCCAGCCCGTCAACCGTTTGGGCGATACTGACAAACATTAACAAGTGGGCTACCTGGCAAACCGACATCAGCAAGCCTATACTTAGCGGACCGCTACAACCCGGCTCAACCTTCGACTGGAAAACCGGCGGAGCAGGCATTCACTCCACACTGCATACCGTAGAGCCGAACAAACATTTTGGCTGGACGGGTAAGACATTCGGGATGTATGCCATTCATAACTGGACACTGACCGAAGTGCCGGGCGGTACACAGGTGTCGGTGGACGAAACGATGGAAGGATTTCTGGCTGGGTTATTTAAAAAATCCTTCAATAAAAACCTGGCAAGCGGTATGCAACACTGGCTGGAACTGCTCAAAGCAGAGTCGGAGAAGTAGATAGCCGTCAGGCAGTTGTCAGGTGTAGGTAATCAACGATTTACCATCGCCTGACAATTTTTATGGCTGACTGTAACAAACTGCCTGTTTTTCGTACTAATCTGCTAAAACAGATGTAGATCATGCAAACCTTTCTAAACAGATCGCGATGGGCTAATTGCCAGTACGCTCAATTACCCGTCGGGCAGCTATCAGACGAACAATTGCTTATCCGGCGAACCAAAACCCGGCAGATGATGGGCGTAGTCGTTATGCTCATGCTGCTGGTGGTGGCAATGTCAGTCATAACCGATCAGTTTTTTCTAATCAGCACAACGGCTGCCATGATTCCGGCGCTCGATGAGTATGCAAAAAAGGGTAAAGCCATTACGAAAGAATTGAAAAAACGAAACCTGCGTTGACCTTACAGGACGAGTTTGTGGCACAAATACAGATGCACCAGGCGTTACTCAACAAACTGGTGTATCTGTATGCCGACCAGACCGAAGACCGCAACGACCTGCACCAGGAGATTCTCCTTCAGGCCTGGCGTTCGTACCCAACGTTTCGGCAGGAAGCAACGTTCTCAACCTGGCTCTACCGCGTTGGCCTGAATGTGTCGCTGACTAAACTTAATGATCGCAAGCAGCGGCAGTCGGTAGCGTTAGACGAAACGGTTCAGAGTAATCCCGGTACTTTTGAAGCCGACGATCAGCTACGGTATGTACTTCAGCAACTTAACGCGCTCGACCGGACGTTGCTCGTGATGAGCATGGACGGCTACAGTAACGAAGAAATCGGCGAAACGCTGGGCATCCGTCATGGAAATGTACGCACTAAGCTCCATCGAATTCGCCAAAAAATTGAAACGCTATGGAACTGACTGATCGCTGGAAGGCTATGAACTGGCAAACGTCGGAGTTTTCGTATGCAAAGGCCGATTTGCTGGCCGAACTCAAAAAACAATCGAAAAGCGACATCACCAAACTCCTGAGCGCCTACAAACGGCAATATGCATTGATGCTGATACTGACGGTTATCACGCCCCTGTTTGCGCTATTGAACTTACAAGAACCCGACTATGTGTTTTCAATTGGCATTATCTGGTCGTACTGCCTCATCCTGAGCGGATTTCTAACCGTAAAGTTTGCCCGTTTCAAACTCCCGGATTTATCGCTCCGCACGAGCGATGCCATTCGGACATCGCTCGCGTTTGTCCGCACGGTCAATGCCTTTCAGGTCAATTTTGTGGCCCTGTATATGCCCGTTGTTTTTCTGGGGAGTCTGCTGGCCACCCTTACGTATGGTGGTACCCGGATAGCCGAAATCATAAAAGACCCGTTCTCAATAACGGTTATCGTGATCTCGACGGCACTGATTATCGGGGCTGGTAAAACCGTGAAGCGATTTATGGAAAGCCGTCAGTGCGTGGCGCTAATTGCCAAACTGGAAAACCATTTGCAAACGCTGGAGCAGCCTTAGTGCCTTCCCGTTTCAATTTTCCACCGCCCGAAACCGCTGCGGCATATCATGGTTGCTGCCCCAGCTATGAATTTGCTGAAGTACAGGCATCAGCGATTGACCAAGTTCGGTCAGGTTGTATTCGGTGCGGAGTGGTACTTCAGCAAAAATAGTTTTGCAGACGAACCCATCCCGTTCTAATTCTTTCAACTGCTGAGCCAGCATCTTCTCCGATACGCCCATGAGAGCGGTTTGGAATTCACTAAACCGTACTGGCCCCTTCGCCAGATTCCACAGGATGGCAACCTTCCAGCGGCCACCCAGAAAATAGAACGTACTCAGAATGGGGCAATCGCTGATTAGTCGCTGCTCGTTTTGGTAGTTGGTAGAGGTACGTTTACGCATATTACTTTTTTGTGAGTGGCTAACCAGTTTGTCAGGTCTTGAAATCGCTTTATTCCCGACAGAATTTTGCATTGGAAAGTTCAACGAAATCAACTGGAACTCAATCACACAAACGTAATCATCATGTCTGAACAAATGATTGCCCAATCGCTTAAGGAATTAGTCGATCTGGTTGCACAAGGAAAACCTATGGACGCCTTCGATAAATTTTACCACCCAGACCTCGAAAAAACAGACCTGGATGGCATTACCATAGTGGGCTTACCTCAAAATTACCAGCAGGGGCTGAATCTGTTGAGCAAGATTACCACCGTCCGGGATTTCTCGCACAAAGGAACCGTGATTGCTGGCAACCGTAGTTTTCTCATCTGGCATATCGACTTCGATACTACCGACGCAGGAACAGTTAACGTTACGGAAGTGGCTATTCAGGACTGGCAGGATGGCAAGATCATTCGGGAACGATTTATTGCCTGATTCACCTCGTTACCACAACTCGCCCACTCAATTTCTGTAACCCGGCAATCGGCCAATCCATCTCATCACTTAATCTAAGTTTGTACAGATACACTCCTGCCGGAACCAACGCCCCCGACTCGGAACGTCCATCCCATCCCCATTCGTTCAGGCCGATGTGTGCGGGTTGGGTTAGTTGGCGTACTACGTGTCCGTTCAGGTCGGTCAGGGTAATGGTCACGTATGTAGGTGCGCGCCCGCCTGTGAGGGAGAAGGAAAAAAGGGTTTGTTCGTGGAAGGGATTCGGGTAAATTGCCAGGTTCGATAGCTGGTTTTTGTGAATAACCTGAAAGCTCACCTGATAGGGTATGGCATGATTACCAACGGCATCGTGAGCCGTTACTAATAGTCGATAAAGCCCCTGCGTCAGTTTAGGCAACGGATACTTAAGCCGAAATACATTATTCATTTCGGCAGGCAGAATAGTTGCGTTATGCCAGCTAAGCCGCTCGAAACGAGCACTTAAGCCGGGTCGTTGCAGGTATATAGCCAGCCCTGTCGTGTCGCGTTGGATAAGCGAACGGTTATCATCGGCTATCAATATATCGAGCAAAGGCTGCGCCGAAACCACCGAACCTTCTGCAATGCGAGCGCCATCAACGGCTACTTCGAGGAGAGGGCCAAGGACGTCAGGTTGCACAGATAACGTCAGATCAAGGGTATTATTTAGAAACGAGTATTCGGGTTGAAGGCGCGGGTTAATGGTTAGAAATACTCGATTAACCCCGGGCAGTTTTTCGGTGGCAATCCGGGTCGTAACAGTCAGCGTATCCTGACGGACAGGAGCTTTTATACGCCATTGGGCTGTTTGTGTAGGGCTTAATCCAGCCGCATAAATGGTTTGATGAACGACTAAGGAATCAGCAAACGGTTGTGGACTCAGGTTCCAGAACTGGACCGGAATCTGGATAACATCACCCTGCCGAATATCCGTTGGAAACGGCTTCTGTAATCGTATTTGACCTTCAGGTAGAAGAGGAGAGGAATCTGCCGGATTATACACAAACGAACTAATTGACCATTCACGGGTTTCGCCCGGTTTATCGGCCAGTCTCACACGCCAGAAATAAATAGTGTTCGGGCGATTTTCTAAGGTGGCTGAAAAACTGACCAGATTCGTTGCTGACAATCGTTTCGTGAGCCGAAACGGACTCTCAAAGCGGGATGTCGTATCGAGTTCGAGGTCGAAGATATGTGGCCCATCAGCAAAATAAGAAGCCGTTAAGGGCACCGTTGTCGTGCTAATGCTGCTGTTGAGAGCCGGGTAAATCAATGCGGGTTTTTGAGTAGGAATGGTTAGCTCAAGGGTGGCCTGATTATTGGCGTGATTCGTTTCGATAAGTGTTGAGGGTAAGCCAGTTGGGTTTATCGTAACCTCGAACTGATTAAGCCCGTCGGCTCCGCGCTCATTCGGAAAGGTCAGCGTTAGGGTGTCGCGGAAGGCAATGGAATGGGGCATTGTCAGGTGTATTGTACCTAACTCATGCCCGTTGGCGAACCGGCGCACCTGAATCGGCAACGGCCCTGACCGGTATTGCCCCACATTCCGAACAATGGCCCGAATCTGGACGGAATCACTAAGCGAAGTCAGCGGTTGATGGTCGGCACTTTGAACCGTAAGTCCCCCGGTCGTCAGTACGTAATCGGGCGTTTGGAAAGGAAATAACCGTATGGCCGGATCGCCCTGTAAGACCATTTGCTGGCTGTTGGCAATGGCCCGGCCATCGGTTGATTGCGTCACTACACGTCGAACGGTTTCCTGTTGAAGCTGCCCGATGGATTTGTCTAACCAAGTGCTGTCAGCCAGCAGCGTGTAAAACACCGAACTGTATTGATGCAGTAAATCGGCATAGCCTAAGTGGCTGTGCGCGATGGCGGCAATGGCTCCCCGGTTGGGCGTGAGCACCCAGTCTGTCGCCAGCGTTGGGCGGCCAAAAAAGAAGTTGCCGATGGCGCAGCCGTTCACGAGCATAAACGGATACTTGCCTTTATTTTGATAACCGAGGGCATTATTGGAACAAAAACCAATGTCAACATCGGTAATATCTAAGCCCGAATGCCCAAAAAACGTCATTATTCCCACGCCCTCATTGACCGGCTTGGTCACATTAATGGTCTCGGCTGGGCTGTCCGTTGTTTTGGAAATCGTAGTGACCCGCGCCCCCAGCGATGGGCCTGTGGCTTGCTGGGCATAGGCGTCGACAAGCTGCCTAAACTCAATTAGTTCGCCCGACGCTAATCCTCCACTCAGGTGCAACAAGTTCTTGCGCCAGTCGGCGTTGGGCTGACTTTCGTATTCCTTCACTTTTGCTAAATAATCCAGTACTTCCTGGGGTGTTCCGGCATTGATGCGGCCCGTTGGCATGGCCGGTGTATCGGGTTGGTTTTCATTCAGCCCGGTCGTTAAAGCCAGGTCAGATGGCGGGAAACCGGCCGTCATGACCATGTCGAGCGTAGCCTGAGCTGGGTTTCGCCGGATGCCGGGTGTGCTGCGGCTACGACCTAACAGCACTAAATATTGGCTGACTCCCGCGCCTTGCTGAAGCATCTGCCGGGCAAACCGTCGAATGGCTAAGGGCGTCCGTTCGCCATAACCATACTGGTCGATGAGTTGCTGCATCGTGACTGTAAGGGTATCGTGTGAACCACCGGCTTCTGATGCCCGATAAGCCGCGTAGGCCTGCACGGCGTTTACAGGACTGACACTGGCCGGAATGGTAACGGGCTGCATCAGTGCCTCGTGGCTGATAATCAAGTACCTCGGTTTACGATTGGACCAGTTGACGAACGTTACGGGCCGAATACCTGCCACCGTTTTGGGCCGACTCACTCCCAGAATTTTCCGGCTTGTAGTTGTATTCCGAACAACAAACCGGGCTTCGCCGGAAAGCGATGATGCGATGCCAATTCGGATGGGTTGAGTTGGGTCCGAAATGTCCAATAAACGAGTATCGGGCTGCGCGTCGGTCAGGTGAATTAGCGAACGCCCATTGCTATTGCGTGGAAGCTGAAATACCGATAAAGCTGTGCCATTAACAACCAGTTTCTGCGGATAACGGAGCTGGATATAGGAAACAGAATAAGCGTCGGTAGTGGTGAACGGATTGCGCGATACGGTCGATACAGTCAATTGACCGATGTTGTCAATATCGTTCCAGGTAAGTGTTCGCTGGCTGCGAACATTGTCGAACGGCAGGAACTGGAGTGTATCTACTAACCGACTTTTGTCGGGCGTTGGTCCGGCGAAACAGTCAACCCGATGGTTCGTAAAGCCACGCCCGACCAGCAGCATGTCAAGTTGCGGTTCAGTACCATTTCTGACTGGATTAATAAGTTGAAAAAGCTGGCTGAACGGTTTGTCTTTTTGCTGAATAACACCCGTATAGCCTTCGCCCGATTCATACTGACTGAACTCAACTTTTTGGGGTAAACCGTGCGGCCAGCCGGGGTAATCGTCGGTAAACAACCGTAGTTCTTCGGCCCAGTGCCAGGGTTCGGGCGTAAGTCCTGCATGGAGTGTATCGGTATAAGCCGCCATCCGTTTGCCGGGTTTTCCATCAAGCCGCCAGGTCAGGAAATAAGCGGTCGTGTCATTGAACAGGCTGTAGTAAGCATGAGACTGAACGAACGGCGGACGATACAGCAGCGAATCCTGGGTACCGTCGTTGCCGCGCCCGTAAAACTCCAGAAAATCAGTTGAGTCGAAATGCCTATCAGACTCGCCCTCCACATAAATCGCCTGCTCAACGCCCCGATGAAACAACTGGATGGTAGTCGGGTCAATCTGATTGACAGGAACGCCCACCCGCTGCAAGTCGGTGGGGGTTATGCGATACAATCCAGCTTGGGCAACGGGAATTTTATAGTACGTCTGCGAATAGTTGATCCATTGGGTAGGGTCGGGGTCAGTAACCATTCGTTGCGCTTTTCCGGTCAGGATAGTAAGGAGCACAGCGAACAAAACGATAGTGGGTCGGAGCGCAGTAGTGGGCATATGCGTTAGACGAACCGCTTGTGCTATCGTTTCACGTGTCAGTTACGATAGTAAAATAGATACTTTAGGGTATTTCTGCGGAAAAGTACATAGTACGTCATTTGGCGGATCGGGCCGGACGAGCAGGTCTGGGCAAGGAAAAGTTTAGCAGAGCTTCTAAATCAAAAACAGGCTCTAAGCTTTCAGCATCCGTAAAATCATACTCACCGCCCAGATTGATGTGGTGCCAAGTATGCGTCGACGATTGCAGGATAGTATTCAATAACTCCTCCCGTTCGTTTTGCGTCGAGCATTGTCGCAGCCGCTCCGACAGATACAGCAGATTATAATAATTGATGGCATTCATAATGACGACTTTGTAACCCGTAGCAATCTGTCGCTCCCGGTCAGTTTGCCAGCCCAGTGCCTGATTATTCCCCAACGTGACCGCACTGCCAAACTTGTTACTGTGTTCCATCTGGGTGAGCATCCCTTCCACGGTGGCCCGCAGGTCAGGATCATGTACGTAGCGCAGGATATAATCAGTCTTATACAGACGCCCCAGATCTTTCAATGCCCGATACAAGGGGTGCTGACGGCTGTAGGAGTTAAGCCGCTTTAGCAATGTTGAAGCCTGCACGTAACCCAGCTTTATGCTGGCCACAAACCGGAGGATGTTATCCCATTGCTCGATGAGTCGTTCATGGTCGACGCGCACGTCCGGGGTGATCCGATACCCCAGCTCCTTGTAAGTGGCGACTGAATCGAGGCTATAGAGCCGTTGCCGGTGAATCGTCACAAAGCGAGGGCGCAGCTCAACGTCAATCAAGCCGGTAATGGCAAACCGGGCCGCCGGTGCGGTTGACTTCCGAAAATCCATGCATATCAGTCGCGTGAGCCTGCGTCTGAATCACGTTGTTATGCAAAACCACGTCTAGAACGTAAGGCGATTCCCGTTCGGCTGCGTTAAAGACAACCGTGTAGATCAACTGACCAGCTTCATCCAGGCCGGAGTAAATGACAACACCTTCGCCGTTACCAAAATACTTATAGGAGGCCGAAGCGCGAAGTGAAGGTGTGGATACATCATACGTTAGCTCGTGATAGATAGTCTTGCCGATACTGCTGCCACTGCTGGGGCGGAATCTGGTGGTCGTCGACGGAACGGTACTCATAGGAAGATAGAACGGTTAGTGTACCGTCCCGTAGCGCGTCGCGCACAGCCCGAAACAGGAAGACCTTATAGAGCTACACCCGTAGTTTACCCGTCTCGGTGTAGACGTGCTGTCGCTCCAACAGATCCAGAAACTCCACGGGTACGGGCGAGGTGGCCGACAGATCACCCTGCCGCTGCTGAAAATAATGAACCGCTGCCAACAGATGCGGGTGAGACGTTTGCTCATCAAAGGTCAGTGTTTGCACAATGGCCGACACGCGGAGCTGTAAACGGAATGAGGCTTTTTCCAGTGCCAGGTAGTAATCGCTGCGTTCCTGAACCGGCTGATTGATCCGTTGCAACTCGCCCACCCGTTGCTGGTCGGCCAATAGCTCGGCAGACGTTATCTTCTTGCGGGATAAAGTGGCCCGAATCTGCTCCACTTTCTGGTGGTCATCCAGCGAAGACTGGTCTATAATTAGCTCGATGTACGTGAGTACGTCAATGTGATGGGCGGAGCGTCGGCTGACCTGGCCAACCAGACTGGCCGTCGCCTGCCGGCTTTGATAGTACTCTTGCTTGAGCGTTTCCTCATAATCCGTCAGCAGTCCGCTCACGGCTTTGTTGAGGGTCAAAATCAGGGCATCGCCCACACTAAGGTACTGATGAGTGATGAATGCCAGTAACCGCAGATACCGTTCATACAGCCGCTCGACCAGATACGCCGATGGATTATCCAGTACATACTGGGCATAATAGCGCAGGGTATCATCGCTTAAGTCCAGACGGGTAATCACCGGGGCCAGTGGAATAAAAAGCCCCTTAAGGTGGTTGAACAGTACCACCCGCTCGGCGATGGCCTTGGGTTGCATGGATTGAGTGATCTGTTTGAGTCCAGTTAGCGGGTAGGGGGCTGGCCGCCCGTGCGATGTGTTTATTGATGAGTTGTCCAGCAAGCCATCGAGTAGTGCCTTTTCCGGAGCCGTCAGGTGATGCTCAATGACGGTTTGTAGGTGATGCTCAATGACTTCCAACGCCCCGGCAATAATCTCACGCAGCGTGTTGTATGGCGGTAGTTCAATCCGTCGTTCTCGTAACCAGCTTACCAACGCATCCAGCATGAGGGAGGGGCGAGTTTGCAGATGCGTTAAGCGCTGGGCTTCCCCGGTTAACGCTGCCCGGTGGTCCGTCTCGAAGGCCTGATAGCCCAATCGGTCCAGGATTATCGTTCGATGGCGATACACGGTTCGGTTATGCTGATAGTTCTTCATCTGTACGTCCATCAACAGAATATTCCGTCGTCGACAAACCCATTCCAAATCATTAGCCGAATACGACCGGGAAAGTCTTTTGGAGAAAACCCGAGCGGGTCAATTGCTGGCCAAAGCCAAGGGCAAACACATTGGTCGCCCAGCGGGGCTTGACACCGAGAAGTTCGCCAAAGTCAAGAAAGCCCTGGAGCGAGGCTTGTCGGTGGCCGAAACGGTGAGTCTAACCGGTATCAGTATGTCGAGCGTAAAGCGATATCGTAAGCAAATTCAAAAGGCCTCCAATTTTCCCTAGGGCTGAATGACACATGCCTAAAAAGGAGAACTTGCTTCCCCGGGGCCGTCTGATTCTCGTGACGGGCCCCGGGGAAGCAAGTGGTCAATAGATGACTACTTACTGACCTGTTGGCGCAATTGGTTTAGTTCGTTTTTCAACTGCTTCAATTCGTCTCCCTGCGCCAGCAGGGCACGTTGTTGCTCAATCGAATATAGGGTCAACTCCTCAATTTTCTGAAGCAGTTTAGTATTCATTTCGCCCAAGCCGATGCCATTGGCTTTCACCTCAGCCTCGGACGGTATTTCGGGCAGATGGTGATGGTCGGCGATATAATCGGCTACTTCTGTCAGGGGACGTAGTCGGTAGTCGGGTTGAAACACAAAATCCGCCCAAGTACCCGTTTTGACCTCGACTTCCCGCGCTCCGATTTTGCCTTCCACCGCTAACTTGTAGGCTCCAGGATCGGTCGTACCAATCCCCACATTGCCATTTTCCAATACTTTCAAACGGCCACCAAAGACAAAAGGGGCATCGATATTGAATTCGCCCAATGAACTTTGACGGAAAGAACCATCGACATGAAGCCGGGCCAGGGGCGTGGTTACGCCAATGCCGACATCCCCTGATGAGCTAAGCTGCATGGCTTCCACAATCTGACCATTCTGCTGGGTCCGTAGCCGTAAATTCAGCGTAGAATTGCCCGAAAAATCCCGGGCCTGCACATAGGCGGTGCCGGATTGTGACTCTCCTTCAAAGGCATATAAAAACATGTGTCCTTTCGAGTAAATTTCCCCATTCACCGACAACTTGGCGGGAGGAGACACATTGCCAATCCCAACACTCCCATTATCGAGTATTTTTAGTCGCCCGCCAATAATGCCCGGCGCATCCACATTGATTTCGCCATAGCCCCCATGCCGAAAGCCCCCTTCTGAAATGTGGAGTTTTGCCGCCGGATTCCCTGTACCAATGCCTACGTTGCCCTCCTGAGTAATGCGGACCTGTTCGGCGCTGGCCGCACCCGTGTGAAACGTCAGATACGGCTGGTCGGAAAATGCCCCCACGTTGGCATTGATTTTTGCCATGAAGACATTCTCACCTGATGTGGGGAACTCAATACCACCAATGACGGTGTTGATCTGGGTATTAACGGGAGTAGAATTGCCCAACCGAAGAATAGGATTAGTGCCCCGCACCTCCAGTTCCCGCGTCGGGATGATCCCCCCAAAGCCAACTTTTCCGTCGGCTTTCAGATAAGCCAGCATCTTTTTGGAGCTGGCCCCGGTCATCTGCCAGAAGCTAAAGCCACCATTGGTAATATCGCCAATATTGCTGTTAATCAGTGTCAAGTCACTCATGCCAGCGGCCCAGTTAGCGCCAATACTTAACTGCGAATCCCCAATGATGTTGGTATACGTATTGGGATACATCCCATCCGTGTTTGAGGAGTAGATGCTGCTGAAACGGCCCGTGGTGGTGCGAAAATTACCATAAATGTCCAACTGAGCCGAAGCCGGGGTGTTTGCCGAGGTACCAATACTGACCTTACCCGAAAATAGCACATTCCCATTGGATTGAAACTGGGTCTGAGCGCCAAAATCCCAAAACTGGGTGCCCGGATGCCAGGGGGCCAGAAACAAGGTTTTGCGGTTATCTTCGGGGTTGTGCAGAATCCACTTGTTGGTGGATGCCCCATTGTCAATGATCGTGCCCTGCCCCCAGACGAGCGGTTTGCCAACAAATGTGAGGAGCATTGATAGGGTAAAAATTCGTAACATTCTCATCGTGATGGTTGATTAATGGTTGTCAACGGATTAATTACAAGGTCCTGTATAAGCCCGGAAGGCGGCACCGGGTTTGATAACAAAACCCGGTTTGAGCCGCACCGACTGGCCCGCTTTCAGCGTTAGGGATGCGCTGGGGTTGACCAGCACGGGTTGCACGGCATCGGATTCGATACGATTGTAGGCACTAATGGAAACCGGTGTGGGGGGCGAGAAACTTCCCGTTACGATGTAGGGATCGGCCGCGAAGCAGGAGCCAACGGTCAGAAAGAAACTAACGCTGCCCGACAGCCCACTCGGATCGGTGGCGGTCAGCGTTACTAACGAGTAACCAAGAACTGTGGGGTTTCCGCTGATGACGCCGTTGGCGTAGGACAGTCCAGCCGGTAAACCGTTGAGCGAGTACATTAGAGTTAGGCCTTCAGGGTCAGTAAACAAGCTACCGGAGAGGGTATACGTAAAAGCCTGATTGATAGTGGCCACCTGATCGGGAATACTACCCGACAAGGCAGGCGGCTGGTTTCGTCCATCACCGGGACCTCCGCCCGTGCCGGGGTCCTGGTATCCGTAGGCATATTCTTTGACAATCTCGTGGTTATTGTTTTTGATGCGCTCTAAACGACCCAGCGGGTCATATTCGTAATAGGTGCTCAGAGAAGTTGGATTACTGTTGGATGAGAGTCCAACTAAAGGTTTATACGTAAAACTGGTTACCAGACTGGAACTAAATTGTGTATTATGACGGATTTTATTATCCCATATGGCTATCATTTCGCTATCCGTCAGACTGCCGGATACAAGACTATTGTAGTCACTTCCCAGCGCATTTTGTACCTGATCAACTGAAGCGTTTTTTATTTCAGCGGCCAGCCGCGTTCCATTATTACTCCAGACATAGGTCGTTGGTGGGCCATCTACGATGCGCTGCTGAGTTAGATTATTAAAATTATCATATCGCTCAAATAATAATTTATCCTGATAAGCAGGGGAGTATATAAAAGCCCCGGCAGCATTAATAGCGGAATGATTAAAGGAAGTTAGTGGAGTTGCGGTAGCCAGTTTAAGTACTTTACTGGGAACTGGTTTGTCGCTGGAATAGATAGTCAGTAGGCTGGAAATTGCCCGTTTATTACTTATATCACCATTTATAGCTCTTAGCTGCCGGAATTGTGTCTGTTCAATCGGTACGGCCAGCATGTGCCTGTCGTTTAAAAATTTAATCCCTTGAGCATATTGATCGACTGCTACCCCTGTTGAATAATCCCCTGCGTAGGTATACTCTGTGAGTAGCTCCAGCCCCGAACCATCGCTGAGCGACTGTGCTTTGGCGGTTAATTGATAATGACTGGCGTTATCATATTAGGACTTTCGCTTAGAGTGTGATTGCCTGAATTCTTGGGTTGGCTAACTCGTGTCGGAGGTAGTCAGCGAACAATGCCGTTCGTACTTGATAAATGGTTTGGCCGATTTGTTTAGCCTTGAC